>Ga0209040_10000019_pt1 | contig 112618 bp, 85 predicted proteins | sample BogFormECP12_OM3_FD_188240 | JGI IMG/M metagenome (GOLD analysis project Ga0209040, IMG submission 188240) | Bog forest soil microbial communities from Calvert Island, British Columbia, Canada - ECP12_OM3 (SPAdes) (version 2) | ecosystem: Environmental > Aquatic > Freshwater > Wetlands > Bog ... | reverse complement strand
CCAACCGGATAAACCTACCCTACGCCTCGGAACTCTATCTTGCCTTCAACATTTCTTCTTCGTTCGCCTCGACCAGCGCTTTGCTATAGACCCTCGCTCGCCCTCCTTCCCAACCTTTCGATCAGGAAAGTGACTCCGCTTGAGCCCCGGACGCCGCACCAACCGGAAAAACTTAAGAAGCTGTCAAAGAACGATCCTGTTGTACTCCTTCTATTTTTCCCGTCAACGGAAAATACGCGTTTGTAAGTACACGTGTTTTCAATCGAGTGCAGCCCGTTCACAGGCCTGTGACCGGTTTTGGTGCAAACCTGCAACGCATTTTTTCGCGCAGTCCGCGCTGGACATGGTGTTTCGCTTCTCTGTATTGATATGAATCGATGTGAAATTGTCGACCAGCTTCATTTCTGGCTTGTGAAAATCGCGCACTTCCCGCGCCGGGCAGGGTGTTTGCTCGGTGGTAACTCGGGCGGCGTTCGTAGGGGTGTCGGCAAAATGCCGGTCGAGCTATCGCTCGACCGGACGGACGAGGGCGTCCGTCCCCACACGGACCTTGCCGATTGCCGGTCCAGCGACACTTACGCGACTTCGAGCTTCTCGTCGATCAGCTGCTTATCGGTTTCGTCTGAGCCGGTCAATTCGAACGAGTTTGTCACCATGGCCTTCCCTTTTTCGACGCTGGTGATGACGTAGGAACAGCCGAACCAGTGTGCTTCGGCGAGGTCGGTGGACGACCACTGCGCGGGGTGGTCGGGATGGGAATGATAGAAGCCGACAATGTCCTCGCCGCGGTCGCGGCCCTCGCGCTGGACGCGCACGAGCTCTCGCGGATCGATGTTGTAGCGGTTGTGGGCGGAGTCGGTGCGGGTATTGCCGCAGCGGGCGGTCGAGGTGACGACGCGGGTTCCGTCGTCCTCGACTCGACCGAGCAGAATACCGCAGCATTCGTGCGGGTAGGTTTGCTCGCCGTGCTGGCGGAGGGAGTCGTAGTCGTGGCGGGAGAGTTTCAGCATGGGGAATTATTGATTTCTGATTGTTGATTGAAAAATCATTTCCCGCGCATTTCAATCAACAATCAACAATCAAAAATCAGGAATTTTTCGTTATCCTTCGTTCCAGAATCTCTCGCTCAGATACTTGTCTCCGGAGTCGCAGAGGATGGTCACAATCACGGCCTCGCGGCCTCTCTTCAGCGGCAGGTCGCGGGCAATCTTCAGACTTCCAACGACGGCGGCGGCAGCCGAGATTCCAACCAGCAATCCGGCGTTGCGCGAGAGATGCCGCGCCATGGCGTAGGCGTCTTCGGTGGCAATCTCGAGATTCTGATCGGCGAGTTCGGGATCGTAGATTTTGGGTACGATCGCGCTGGCCATGTGCTTGGCGCCTTCGATGCCATGAAACGACGAGTCGGGTTGCAGCGAGATGCACTGGACCGCGGGATTCAGTTCTTTCAGGCGGCGCGTGGTCCCGACGAAAGTGCCGCTGGTTCCGAGCATCGAGACAAAATGCGTGACCCGGCCCTGAGTCTGCTGCCAGATCTCGTTGGCGGTGCCGTGATAGTGGGCTTTCCAGTTGGCTTCGTTGGAATACTGGTCGGCGTAGAAATATTGATCGGGATGTTTGGCCGCCAGCTCGCGCGCCATGCGGATGGCGCCGTCGGAACCGTCGGCGGGATCGGTAAAAAGGATGTTGGCGCCGTAGCCTTGCAGGATCTGTTTGCGCTCGCGCGAAACATTTTGCGGCATGCACAGCGTGACCGGGAATCCTTCGGCGGCGCCCAGCATGGCATAGGCGATGCCGGTGTTGCCGCTGGTGGCGTCGAGCAGAATCTGGCCGGGGCGGAGCTGGCCGCGGCGGCGGGCTTCGGCAACGATGTTGGCCGCGGCGCGATCTTTGACCGAACCACCGGGGTTGTACCATTCCGCCTTACCCAGAAGGGCTACGCCGGGCAGGTCGGCGGTGAGTGCATCCAGCCGCAGCAGCGGAGTGTTGCCGATGCGCTCGACGAGGCTCTGGCCCAACGTTTCGCCCAGTCCTGATGCCGCTTCCAGGGGTAAGCCGGGTTGTACCGGAGCCGACATTGCCGCGAATTTTGAAGAACCGTTTGCCATGGGGAACCGAAACGCCGTGACCAACGTAATGTGCTATGTGTGCTGAAACGATGTATGTAGTATTTTGATTAGATGAATCAGCGTCGCCCGGAGATGCAGTTCGTGTAAAGTTACGGCCGGTTCTTATAAATAAGCATCTAATAGAAGAGCATCGACGGGCAAGGAAAGGTTGAAGCAAAATCGCAATGTCGAAAACCATTGAAGCACGAACCTACGAGGAAGCGCTAGCCTGGCTGCGCGACCACGGGTTCGACCTAACCGAGGCTCCCGGCGCGACCGTTCGCGTCTTCCTGCGCAAATATAACGTTTCGGCGGCCATCCAGAAGGGGCCGGACGACACGGTAAAGATCTTCGCGTATCCGGGCTATTTGATTGGCAGCGAGATTTCGAAACTGGTCAACCGCGGCTACCAGCAGTTTCTCAAGACCTCCAAGACTGAAGTTCCGGCGACCGCCGACCACCTGAAGGCACTGCAAACTTTCGCGGAAGAACTGAAAGAAGGGCTTGGTCTGCCCAGCCTGTACAACGAATCGCTCGGCACCGTGAGCGAGTCCTACCACTACGACCGCATTGAGAATCGCGACAAGGCAGTGGTCGACCGGCCGAAGCGTCCGTGGGAAGTCGCGGGCAAAGAGGCCGCGGTCGCCGCGAAGAAGGGGCGAGCGTAAAGGGTTCGCTCGCGCACCGCATTCCACAGGGGCTAAAGCCCTATTCCTCCACAACTCGTAACGCGGCGCTGAAGCGCCGCTCTTCCACGTCACAGCGCCTGCGGCAGGTAGTGTCCTAAATTTAGGCCACTACCCTCCGGCAAGCCTTCTTGACCGCGGGATTTCCGCTGTGCTACAAGCGACGGTCGACCGTAATCGTTAACGGAGCAACATCTATCTATCAACCAGCGCTTTTACCAGCCTGTCGACCGCGGGTTGCGGAGGAGAATCTTCCATGAAAATGCGTACGCGAACCACCCTGCAGGTAGCTTTCTTTCTGGCTGTCTTTCTCATAAATGCGCTTGTTCATGCGGCCGCTCAGACGAAGGGCGGCGCGGTCTATCTGGATCCTTCGCAGCCCATCAATGTGCGGGTCGATGATCTGATCAAGCAGATGACTCTCGAGGAGAAGGCCCAACAGCTAGTGAATCAGGCGCGGGCCGTCCCGAGACTGCAAGTGCCCGCTTACGACTGGTGGAGCGAGGCCCTGCACGGTGTCGCGAACGCGGGTACGGCCACGGTGTTTCCTGAGCCCATCGGACTGGCGGCTACGTTTGACGATCCGTTGATCCACGACATGGCGATCGTGATCGGCACCGAAGCTCGAGCCAAACATAACCAGGCCGTGCGAGCGGGGCGGCGCGACATTATGGAGGGGCTGGATTTCTGGTCGCCGAACATCAACATCTTCCGCGATCCACGTTGGGGCCGCGGGCAGGAAACGTATGGAGAGGATCCTTTTCTTACGGGACGCATGGGCGTGGCGTTCGTGACCGGGCTGCAGGGAGATGATCCGAAATATTTCCGGGTCATTTCCACGCCAAAACATTTTGCGGTGCACAGCGGGCCGGAGCCATCGCGGCACACGATCGATGTGCAGGTCTCGAAGCACGACATGGAAGACACGTATTTGCCGGCGTTCCGCGCGGCCGTGACGGAGGGCAAAGCGGAATCGGTGATGTGCGCTTATAACCGCGTCAACGGCCAGCCTGCCTGCGCGAACACGTTTCTTTTGAAAGATCAGTTGCGCGGCGCGTGGAAGTTTAACGGCTACGTGGTTTCGGACTGCGATGCGATCGTCGACATTTTCGAGGGGCACAAGTTCGTGAAGAGCCAGGCGGAGGCCGCGGCCGCCGCGATCAAGACGGGCATGGACAACGAGTGTGCCGACTTTTTCACGATCACGAAAGACGACCACGACTACAAACCGTTTGTGGACGCCGTCAAGCAGGGACTGCTCACCGAGGCGGATCTCGATATCTCTTTGCGACGGCTGTTTACCGCGCGCATGCGGCTGGGAATGTTCGACCCTCCGGAGATGGTGCCTTACGCGAAGACGCCTGATTCCGAAATTGACAGCGCGCCGCATCGGGAACTGGCGCTGAAAACGGCGCGCGAATCGATGGTGCTGTTGAAGAACGATGGTGTGCTTCCCTTCGCGGCTGGTGTGAAGAAGATTCTGGTGGTAGGCCCGCTGGCGGATCAAACCGCGGTGCTGCACGGCAACTACAGCGGCACAGCTTCGCATGCGGTCACGGCGCTGGAAGGCATTCGCAAGCAGTTTCCGGGAGCCCAGGTTTCGTTCGAATCGGGAACCAATTTTCTGCGCGAGCACCCGGTCGTTCCAACCTCGGCGCTTTCGACCGATGACGGCAAGCCCGGTCTTACAGGCGAATACTTCGCCGGAGACCTGACCGGAGCGCCGCAAGTGACGCGAGTTGATCCGATCGTCGATGTTCAGACCTTCGCGTTCATCCCTGATGCACAAGCCCTGGCTGCTCCCCAGGGAATGAAAGATTTTTCGGTGCGCTGGAGCGGATTTCTCACTCCCACCGAATCGGGCAACTACGAAATCGGGCTGGCTGGCTCAAACGAGCGCATGTGGCTTGACGGCAAGTTAATCGTGGATGACCCAGTTCTGCACGATCCCAACGTGCAGACCACCATGGTTGCGCTCATCAAAGGGCATCACTATCCCGTGAAGATTGAGTTTCTCAAGGGCGCCTTCAGCATCAAGCTGGTGTGGCGGCCGGCGGGGAAAGATCCGCTGATCGAAGCAACCTCCGCGGCGCGTGATGCCGACGTGGTAGTGGCCGTGGTCGGCATCACGTCGAAGCTGGAAGGCGAGGAAATGAAGGTCGAAGTGCCCGGATTCAGGGGCGGGGACCGCACCAGCCTCAACCTTCCGGAAGAAGAGGAAGCGCTGCTGGGAGCGGTGAAGGGCGCGGGCAAGCCGCTGGTGGTTGTGCTGATGAACGGCAGCGCGCTCGCGGTGAACTGGGCGAACGATCACGCCGATGCGATCCTCGAAGCCTGGTACTCGGGAGAAGAAAGCGGAACGGCGATCGCGCAGACTCTGGCGGGCGACAATAATCCCGGTGGAAGGCTGCCGGTGACCTTTTATAAAGGCGTGGAGCAGTTGCCGGAGTTCGAAGATTATGCGATGAAAAATCGCACGTACCGCTACTTTGGGGGACAGCCTTTGTATCCTTTCGGCTACGGGTTGTCTTATTCGAAATTCGATTACAGCAATCTGAAATTGTCGAGCCCGGAACTGGAGGCCGGCAATCCGCTGGCCGTCGATGTGGATGTAACCAACAGCGGGCAGCGCGCGGGCGATGAGGTGGTGGAGCTTTATATTAGTTTTCCCAAGCTGCCGGGCGCGCCGCTGCGGGCCCTGCGCGGCTTTACGCGAGTTCATGTGGGAGCGGGAGAAGTGCGTCACGTGTCGCTCGCGCTGCAGCCGCGGGATCTGAGCTACGTCAACGAAGCTGGCGATCGGATGGTTGCGGCGGGGGATTATGTAATCAGCGCGGGTGGGGGACAGCCGGGGACGTCTGCTTCGCAGGCGCAGGCCGGGCTTACTATTCGCGGGGAACAGAAGTTGCCGGAGTAATGGGAAGCTGCGATGCGCCTACGGCGAACAGCAGGTCCCTCCACTCCGGTCGGGATGACAGAGATGTGGGCTAGCTGAACATCTGGTGCAGGGCCGGATAGATTTTGCGGTAGGTGCGATAGGACTGCTGCATGGTTTTTGATGCTGCCTGATCTGGCGGGATGCGCGACGCCACGCGAACCACGCGATCGCAAGCTTCGTCGACGGAACTCCATGCTCCGATGCCGGTGCCCGCCAGAATTGCTGCTCCGTAGGCTGCGCCCTCTTCGGCGGCAACGATTTCCACTTCATGCGCGTAGACGTCTGCCTGAATCTGCCGCCACAGCGGCGACCGCGCGCCGCCGCCACCCAGGCGGATCGACGTCACCGGAATCTGCATTTCGTTGAAGATTGTGAACGTGTCTTTCAGGCTGTACGCCACACCTTCCATGACGGCGCGAATGATGTGTCCGCGCGTGTGGGAGGCCGTAAGTCCGACCAGCGCCGCCCGGGCGTTCGGATCGAGATGGGGAGTGCGCTCGCCCATGAGATAGGGCGCCCAGAAAGCGCCTTCAGAGCCCGCAGGCGCCGCGCTGGCCTCTTCGGCGAGAATGTCGTAGGGATCGCGGCCATTTTGTTTTGCGACTCCGAAACGATCGCGGAACCAGCGTAACGACAAACCGGCGGCCTGGGTTACGCCCATCACGTGCCAGCGTCCTGGAATGGCGTGGCAAAAAGTGTGCAAGCGTCCTTGAGGATCGAGTGCGGGACGATCGGTGGCGGCGAAGACTACGCCGGAAGTTCCAATGGTGGCGCTGACCGCTCCGGCGCGGGCGATGCCCATGCCGACGGCGCCGGCCGCCTGGTCCCCGGCCCCGGCAACTACGGGAGTTCCGCTGCGCAGGTCCGTGGCCTCAGTGCCCGCAGCGGAAACTTTCCCGCAGATCTGCGGAGACTCGTAGAGCGCCGGAAGCAAACCGACATCAATGCCGGACTTGCTCAACACTTCGGCTGACCAGCGTCGGTTGGCGACATCCAGAAGAAGCGTTCCCGACGCATCCGCCATGTCGATGGCTCTTTCGCCAGTCAGGCGGAACCGCACGTAGTCTTTGGGCAGCATGACGTGCGCGACCCGCGCCCAGTTCTGCGGCTCGGTCTCGCGCACCCAGAGCAGTTTGGTAAGCGTGAAATTCGTGAGAGGAGGATTGCAGGTCAGCCGGATCAAGGCGTCGCGGCCAAACAGATTTTCCAGTTCGTGGGCCTGCGCCTCGCTGCGCTGGTCGCACCAGATGATGGCACTGCGCACAACTTCATCGTGGGAGTCGAGCAGGACTGCGCCGTGCATCTGGCCGGAGAAGCCGACGCATGCAATCTGGTCTGCGCGCAGGTGCGAGGAATGAAGGGCCTTGCGGACGGCCGATCCGCAGGCGCGCCACCAGTCGCGCGGATCCTGCTCGGCCCAGCCGGGGCGCGGGCTGGCGAACGGCTCGTGCTCTTCCGATCCGGAAGCGATGACTTTTCCGGCCTCGTCCATGACGAGCGCTCGCGTGCCGCCTGTACCTACGTCGATGCCGAGATAAGCGATGTTGCCTCCTCTGATTTCGTGGCGCGTCCGCGCTAAGCGAATTCCTCCGCCAGTTCGCGGTTTTTCTCCCGAGGCTGCTGTGTTTTTTCTTTCGGCGACTCCCGGTTTTGCCTTTGCAGAAAGAAATCCAGATTCCCGCGCATCAATAAATGTGGGGCTAATGCGACCTGATGCGGCCGGTGGGCGCCCTCCGCCAGGAACTCGTGCAGCATGCGAAATGCGATCTGGCCCTGAGCCCGGGGACGCTGGTAGATGGTCGCGGCGACGGCGCCGGATCGAATCTGAGGAACGAGGTCGGGAAACAAGTCGGTCGTGATGATGGTGAGACGTTCCAGCACTTTTGCGTCGCGGGCCGCGTTGAGCACGGGAATCGACGCCTCAGTCGTCACGTAGACTCCGCACAGGTCCGGACACTTTTCAAACAGGTCGCGGCATTTGCGGTACGCTTCCGCTTCCACGTCGTGATCTTCGATGGGCTTCAGCGCGCGGAGGCGGGGATAAAACGATCGCAAGGTGTTTTCAAAGGTGGCGTATTTTTCCGCATGCTCGGTGATGGCCATATCAAAGACGGTGATGGCGACTGATCCCTCGCGCGGGCCCAGAAATCTTCCCATGAGATCGGCGGCGATGGAACCGCTGGCGAAGGTGTCAATCGACACGATGCCCAAGCGGCCGCTGCCGGGAGCGTCGGTGGCCACACACACAACCGGAATGCGGGCGTGAGAGGCACGTTGCATCCAGGGCCGCAAAACTTCGGGGCGGCTCGGGAAGATGATAATCCCATCGACATTTTCGCGGATCGCGGCGGCAAAGGCCTCTTCGTCGCCCTCCTCGAGCCGGGGGTAGTTTCGAAACTCGATCTCGACATTCTCGAGCAGGATCGACGCAGCTTCTTCGCGAATTCCAGCCCGCACTTCGTCCCAGAAGGACGTGGTTCCTTGCAGCGTGTTCACCGAGATCCGCAGCGTTTTCTTAGATGACAAGTACCGGGCCGCAAGATTAGGCCGATAGCCCAGAGTTTTCGCCATCTGCAAGACTCTGGCTTTGGTGGCTGGACTCACGCCGGGATTGTCGTGCAACGCCCGATGCACGGAGCCGATCGAGGTTCCCAGGGCCTGTGCAATGTCACGCAGAGTGGTGGGAGGTTTGCCCATTTTTCCTGGCCCGTGCTCCTGACAAAAACGATTCAATAGCTGGAAATCATTTAGACGCCCGGAACCCGTAAACGTTAACGGAACTGAGCCAAATGCGCAAGCCACTGTACGAATGGGTAGTAGCGTTTAGTGGGAAGGCGGACTCCCGACCCGGCCCTTGCCGTCTGGAATGCTGGAAAGCTTATAGATCCAGTTGCAAATCGCATCCCGCCAGCCGATGGCTTCGCCCGCCTGGTACTCGAAACGACTCAGGATATCGCGGTAGCGCTCGTCATCTAGGTGACCCTCGAGCGCCTTCCATTGCGAAATGAAATCGCGGGCGCGATCTGCTCCGTCGTAGTGCGAATCGTAGATGTGCTGGATCACCGTTTTCCCCGAGTGCAGGACGTAGGTGTAAGGCACGTGGTGGAAAAACAGCAGCAGGTTGTCGGGACAGCGAGCCAGCGACTCGTACAGCTCCTGCACGGCGGGCGGATATTGGCCGACGAATCCCGTGCCGGTCGCGATGGTGCGGTCCATGCCGATTCCCGCGTGATCGGCGCGATGCCATTGTCCCCAGCCATTTTCCTCCGAGGACTCCGGCCCGGGATCGTAGTGATTGCCGAGAATGTTGGTGAGCGTTCCGGCACCGAGCGGGCCGGTATAACTCTCATAGACCGGCCAGGAGCTGAGCTGCATCGCGGTGATGGTCTTGACCACGAGCGGGTCGCTGCCGAAGGTGAGGCGCGTCCATTCATCGATAATTCTTTCGGCGCTGAGATCGGGATCCCATGCCAGGCGGCCGAAGCCGTAGAGGTTGGCCATGGCCAGCGGACTGCCCAGCCAGTTCGCATCCATCCCAACGTTGGCGACTCCGACGAAGCCGCCGATGGGCCGATGGAAAACGCGGCCTGCGACCAGATCCTTCACGGGCGTGGCGTTGCCGTCGGAGACTTTCCCGTCAAGTTGCAGATCGAAGTCCAGCACTTCTTCCCACATGGGAACGAGGAAGCAGAGCTGGCGCTGCTGTCCGGTATATTCCTGCGTGATTTGCAATTCGATGGCCTCATTGGTGCGGCGCAGGCCGGCGAAAAGCGGAGAAGCCGGTTCGCGCACCTGGAAATCAATGGGACCGTTCTTGATTTGAACAATGGCGTTGTCGTCGAACGCGCCGTCGAGCGGGTGAAAATTGTCGTAGGCAGCCTTGGCGCGATCATTCTTGAGATCGTGCCAGTCGAGGTGATGGTTGTAGACAAAAGCGCGATAGAACACCACGCCGCCATGCGGCTTGAGTGCACGTGCAATCACATTGGCCGCGTCGGCATGGGTTCGGCCGTAGGTGGACGGGCCGAGGCGGCCCTCAGAATCCGCCTTCACAACGAAGCCACCGAAATCTGGAATGCGGCGGTAGATCTCGTCGACTCTTTTTCGCCACCACTCGGCGACCCGCGGATCCAGCGGATCAAACGTGTTGAGCCCGCCGATGACTTTGGGACTGCTCAGATCGACGGACAGGGAGAGCTGCACTCCCCACGGCCGGAACACGTCGGCAATGCGGCTGACTTGCACGATGAAACTGTCTTCGAGAACGCCGGGGGCGGCGTTCACGTTGTTGATGGTGCAGCCGTTGATGCCGATCGAAGCCAGCAAGCGGGCGTACTGGCCGGCCCGGGTCAGATCGGAGCGAACGTTTCCATCGGCGAAAAAAATGGACGGCCCGCCGTATCCGCGTTCAATCCGGCCGTCGAGGTTGTCCCACTGATTCACCCAGCGGATCGGCGCGTAGGGATTCTGCACTTCGTCGATGACGGCGATGCTTTCTCCGCGCGCGATCTTGCTCAACAGCGCGAACACTCCATACAAAACGCCGCGATCCGTGGCGGCGGTGACCACAAGGCATTCAGACCCGTGGATCTTCACGCCCTTGAGCCAAAACCCATCAGTTCGCAGGTCTTGCGGCAGATGCAGCGCCGGTATCAGCCCGCGCACTTCGCTCAGCGTCCCCAGAACGATGGCATTCTCGGGGAGCGAGCCGGTTCCTGCGCTGAGAGTCCTGCCCGACATCTGCGCGACGCCCCGAACCAGTTCCTGCTGCGCCGTCTTAACCACCTGGGAATCGCCGAGCACCACGATTCGAGCCGGCAAGCGCTCGTGGCTCTTGGCCGCATGCGGACTCAATGCGGGATATCGCAGCCAGGCCTCGGCTCCGGTCTCAGCGTCGGCGGGGCGAGGCATCGCCGTGGCGAAGAAAAACACAGCGCCTATGAGTACGAGCCGCACCAACGCTCCTATCGGCTGGAATGATTTCATCGCAAGCTGGCTCCCTCGAGCACTTGAGTATAAGAACACATCGGCCAAACAGATTGCTTTTCGCATGCAGGAAGCCTAGCATTGCAGGCTGGAGGGCCCGCCATGACTGCGATTGGCCCGATACTCACACGGTTTCTGAAACTCGCTGCCATCACCTTCCTTACCGTCTCAGCTTTTTCCCAGGCCCCACCCAAATACGATCCTGCCACGGAAAGCAAGTTTAAGGGCGTGGTTGCGGAGTTGAAATTTGTTCCTCCCACCGGTGGGAAGCCCGTCGCTTACCTGGTGATGAAGAGCGGCACAGATTCAGTGCAGGTCTTTCTTTGTCCCAAGAAATTTCTCGACGACATGGGCATCGTGTTCAAAGCGGACGACGAGATTGAAGTCACCGGCTCCAAGGTCAAACAGGATGGCGCCGACCTGACTCTGGCCCGCGAAGTGGTCAAAGGCGGAGACACGGTGACCCTGCGCTTCAAAGACGGCAAACCCGCCTGGTAGAGGGCAGCGGCCGTATTTTCCTGAGTATCTTAAAGCTATAGCCGCTCGTCTCCCGGCAGCACCGTGCTTCCTGATAATCTCAAGCTAGACCCTCATTCGACATTCAGGAGATCGCACCTCGTTGCCGCCGCTGATTAATGTACGCAGCATTTCGAAAGCCTTTGGAGCCGACCCGCTATTTCAGAACGTCTCCTTCACCGTTTCTGAGGGAGATCGCATCGGGCTGATCGGTCCGAACGGGTCGGGCAAGTCTACCCTGCTGCGAATTCTCGCGGGCACGGAAGATACGGACGACGGAGAAATCGCCGTCCGCAAACGCATCCGGCTGAGTTACGTAGAACAGGAGTCGGAATTCCGGCCCGGCGACACTGTGCGGTCGGTAGTCGACGCTGCATTGAAAAGCTCCGCGGTGCCCGACTCGGAGCGCGGCACGCGTTTTGCCGAGACGCTGGGACGCGCGGGCTTCGTCGACTTGGATGCGGAAGCCGCGTCGCTCAGCGGAGGCTGGCAGAAGCGGCTGGCAATCGTAGAGGCGCTGGTGCAGGGCCCCGATATTCTGCTGCTCGATGAACCCACGAATCACCTGGACCTGGCCGGGATCGAGTGGCTGGAAGAGGTGCTGGAGCAAGCCGGTTTCGCCTGCGTAGTCATTAGTCACGATCGCTATTTTCTGGAAAATGTTGCCACTGAGATGGCGGAACTCAGCCGCGTGTATCCCGACGGATTGCTGCGGGTGAAGGGCCGCTACAGCACGTTCCTGGAGAAGAAGGAAGAGTTTCTGCACGCGCAATCGAAGCGGCAGGAGGCGCTTGAAAACCTGGTACATGGAGAGATCGAATGGCTGCGCCGCGGGGCCAAGGCGCGCACCCGAAAGTCGAAGGCGCGCATCGACAAAGCCGGCGAGTTGATGGAAGAACTGGCGGACCTGAACACACGCACGCGCAGCAGCACGGCGCAAATCGATTTCTCGGCCACCGACCGCAAGACCAAGCGCCTGATCGAACTGCAAAATGTCGCCTACGAAATCGGAGGGCGGCGGCTGTTCCAGAGGCTGAACTTCATCATAACGGCGGGGTTGAGAGTGGGCCTGGTCGGCCCGAACGGCAGCGGCAAGACTACGCTGTTGCGTTTGATCCGCGGAGAAGTGGCCGCAACCACGGGAGAGATTCGTCGAGCGGACAAATTGCGCATCGTATATTTCGATCAGCGCCGGGAACTCGATCCGAATGTGACCCTGCGCCGCGCTCTGGCTCCGGAAGGCGATTCGGTCATCTATCAGGACCGTGTGACTCACGTGGCGTCATGGGCAGCCAAGTTTTTGTTCAAGGGCGAACAGCTCAACCAGCCTGTCGAGCGGCTCTCCGGAGGCGAGCGGGCCCGGGTTTTGATTGCCCAGCTGATGCTTCAGCCCGCCGACGTTCTTCTACTCGATGAGCCAACCAATGACCTCGACATTCCGACGCTCGAAATACTCGAAGAAAGCCTGCTCGAGTTTCGCGGTTCGCTTGTACTGGTGACGCATGACCGTTACATGCTCGACCGGGTTTCGACGGTCGTGCTTGGACTCGACGGTCAAGGCGGAGCCGAGCGTTTTGCCGACTACTCGCAATGGGAAACCTGGCAGGCAGAGCGCCAGCAAGCCGTGCAGACCGGCGGAAGAGAGAGTTCGCGTTTCACCCCTCCGGCGGAGCCGGCAACATCGAAAAAGAAACTGTCGTATCTGGAAGCTCGCGAATATGCCACCATCGAGGAGCGCGTCGCGGCCGCCGAAATTGTCTTGGAGACGAGGCGGTCGGCCGCTGAAGATCCGGCCATCGCCAGCGACAGCGCGCGGCTGATGGCGGCTCACACGGAATTGGAACAGGCCCAAAGCGAAGTGGACGAGCTCTACGCGCGCTGGGCCGAACTGGAAAAGAAACAGCAGGCCTGATTCGAATCCGGTTACGATGCCAGACAGAAAGCAATGATTGTGTTTCCGTGCGCGCCTGAACTTTTTTCCAATTCCGCGAGCAAACGCGATTCCAGGTCGTCCGGGTCGGGCTTCATCTCGCAGGCGGCGATCTCTTCGTCGGAGGCTCCTTGAAAGCAAAGCTCGCAAACCCCCAAGCCGTCCTCGGAGCGCACGGGCGGGCCGAAAACGCGGCAGGTCATGGGGCGCGATTCGTAAAGTTCACAGCTTCCGGTCTGCGGATCGAGCGCTGGGCAAGTTTCATCGTTGGCGAAATCGGCGAACCGTTGCTCAGCCGCTTCGCCTTCGTGCAGCGCGCCGGTGACGGGATCTCCCGGAAACTCCGACGACAGCCGGGCAACCGACTCACGAGCGCGCTGGCGTACGCGCGCGGCCCGCTCCGGGGCACGTTGTTCGAGATCGGCGAGGCCTCGCCGCAAGCGCAAGGCATCCAGCTGATTGATGGAGAACACGCCGATGCAGCATTGCGTGCATCCGAGCCGGCAGACCAGCCAATCGCCGCTTCGGCGCGCGGCGTCGGCCAGCGCGGCGTCCACGATCTGGATCAGCTTCTGATCTCGAGATGGCAGGCTGCTCCTCATCTTTTATCTTTGAGAATACCGCACGGAAGTAAGCGCAAACTACATCCTCGTCAGATTGCCCAACGGCTTGCGCTTGCAAACACATCAATCGCTGAACTGATCTTTACATCTTTACGATGGATTTTTTGCATTGGACTATCTGGTCAGTCTGCCCCAAAATAGTCTTACATCTTCTGCAAAGTCGCAGACGACCAACCAAACTAGCGGTTTGGTTTTCCCTACGAATGGTATCCCTGTTTTTGACCTCGTTGTCTCAATGAAAGCCCTTGCTTTCAACTGCAGGGGCTGGGGTGTTTTGAGAATCCTGAAAAGAACGAGGGGAATTATGCCGGAAAAGAAAGCCGTCGTGAGCCTGCGAACTGTCGCCGAACGGGTTGGACTCGCGCCATGTTCAGTTTCTGCCGTGTTAAACAATACTTCTGCATCGCTGGCGATTCCCCAACGGACAAAAGAGCGCGTATTTCGCGCCGCACGGGAGTTGAATTACCGCCCGAATTTCTGGGCCCGATCCCTGCGCACCAAACGAACCCGCATGGTCGCGGTCACCACTCCCGATATTGGCCGCGGTCCCGTTGCCCGCGTAGTGGCAGGCGTGCAGAGTCTGTTGCACCGGCGGGGTTATCTGCTGGCTCTCGGAGCTTTTGATTGCGCCTCGGAATGGAACACGATTTCTGACCAGCTGCAGCAGCGAGGAATTGAAGGCGTAATCGCCATTGACGCAATTCTCCCGCAGGACCTGAATCTGCCGGTAGCTTCCGTGGACCTCGAATATATGAATCTTCTGGAACCGCTTGGAGAAGACATGCAGGCGTGGCTCTCAGAATGGGGCGCATCCGCCGCGGAGACCGTGCTGCGGCAGATCGAAAAAGACGCTGTGCCGCGCCGGGTGAAGGTAGCGCCCAAGCGTCCGAATACTTACTTCGATTTGCCCAACGCAGTTGCGAGTGCGGAAGTGAACGCTCGCGAACGCGCGTAAGACTCTTCGGGAATGCTCGCGACACGCGAACGCCGATTAGCTTCAAGCTAAGGTAGTGTGCATCTTAGTCCGTTCTTTCCGGTGTGCGGTTGACTCCCGCATGGTCCCCTCAGATAAAATCTCAGAACCATTATTGGGATGAGGAGGGTCCGGATGAGCAAGGTTCGAATCCTGGTAGGCACGCGCAAAGGCGCATTCATTCTCACGGCGGACGGTAAACGCCAGAACTGGGAGGTCAGCGGCCCGCACTTCGCTGGCTGGGAGATTTATCACCTCAAAGGCTCGCCGGCCGATCCTGATCGCATCTACGCCTCGCAAACCAGCGGATGGTTCGGACAAATCATGCAGCGCTCCGACGATGGCGGCAAAACCTGGCACCAGCCCGGAACCGCGCCCGGCGCGCCCGCTGCCGTCGGTCCGCCCAAGTCCGACAGCAACAAATTCGTCTACGACGTTTCTGCGGAGACCGGCAAGCCGCTCACCACGCACCAGTTTTATGACGGCACGCAGCATCCCTGGGAGTTCAAGCGCGTCTGGCATCTCGAGCCATCGCTCACCGATCCCAACACCGTCTACGCCGGAGTCGAAGACGCTGCGCTGTTTCGCTCGACCGATGGCGGCGAGAACTGGCACGAACTTCCCGGCCTGCGCGGCCATGGCACCGGCCCGAAGTGGCAGCCCGGCGCCGGAGGCATGTGCCTGCACACCATCATTCTCGATCCCAGCAATCCCGACCGCATGTATATTGCGATTTCCGCCGCAGGCGCGTTCCGCACCGACGACGGCGGCAAGAGCTGGAAGCCCATCAACCAGGGACTCTACTCGAAATACATTCCCAACCCGACGGCCGAGGTGGGCCACTGCGTGCATCACATCGCGATGAACCCGTCGCGTCCGGGAGTGCTGTTCATGCAGAAGCACTGGGACGTCATGCGCAGCGACAACGCCGGCGACCAGTGGAACAAGATCAGCGGAAATCTGCCGACGGATTTCGGATTCGTCATCGACGTGCACGCCCACGAGCCGGAAACGATTTACGTTGTGCCCATCAAAAGCGACAGCGAGCACTACGTTCACGAAGGCAAACTGCGGGTCTATCGCAGCCGCACCGGCGGCAACGAATGGGAAGCGCTCACCAGCGGCCTGCCGCAAAGAGACTGCTACGTCAACGTTCTGCGCGACGCCATGGCCGTCGACTCGCTCGATGAATGCGGCATTTATTTCGGCACCACGGGCGGCCAGGTCTACGCCTCGGCCGACGCCGGAGAAAGCTGGAATCCGATTGTTCGCGATCTGCCGGCGGTGCTGTCGGTGGAAGTGCAGACGCTGCCGTGAACGCGGCCCCTGGATAATCGGCGACGGACTCTGAACTCGAGCCAGCGCACTTTTTTGACTTTGTCATTCTTCAGATGATAGCGTCGCTTGCGCTTTACTCCAGGAGACATAAATGAAAGTCATTCTCACCTCCGTTGCTTTCTTGGCGTTCCTGACAACGTCGGCGACGGCGCAGGAAACGCAGCACCCGGCGGGCAACACAAGTTCGAGCATGCCCGCCTTAGAGGCAAAGGCCCGCAAGGTCTGGGAAGATTTCAAAGACAAAAACAAGACAGCACTCGGCGCGGCGCTGGCCGAGGGCTTCCGCGAGATGGAAGAAGGCGGCAGCGGGTTTGGCGACAAGAAAGCGGAACTCGCGATGGTCGACGACTTTGAACTCACCAGCTACGTGCTCAGGGATTTCGCCGTGAAATCGCTGGGGGCGCACAGCGCGCTGGTCACTTATTCGGCGCACTACGAAGGCAAGTCCGGGGGACTGATGGCGAAGTCAGACAGCATTTTCGGCGAAGTTTGGATGCATGAGGGCGGCGACTGGAAGGTGCTCTATATTCAGGAAACCGCGGTGAAGTGAGTCGTGATTCGAGTCGAGCTTCCGCAACATCTTCGCACGCTGGCGCACGCTGGCCGTGAGGTCGAGCTCGAGGTCGAGGGCCCGGTCACACAGCGCGCGGTCCTCGACGCACTCGAGGCGCGCTATCCCATGCTGCGCGGGACCATCCGCGATCAAGTTACGCAGCAGCGGCGGGCGTTTCTGCGCTTCTTTGCCTGCCAGGAAGACCTGTCGCATGAACCCCCGGACTCGCTGCTTCCCGAGGCGGTTGCGTCTGGGAAAGAACCTTTCCTGATTGTTGGGGCCATCGCCGGCGGATAATCGGCTGGCGTATGGCCATGTGATTCTCTTCTCGACTTCAGCTCCGGGAGAACCGAGGCTAAAGCCTGATCCGAGGGGCTGCGCTCTACGCGGCCCTAAAGGGCCGCTCTTCCACGTCTCCTCCACGTGTCTACCGGAGCTAGTGATTGCCGTGCCAGTGCATCTGGTATCCCAGGTAGCGCACGGCGGCTTCGTGCACGGCGGCGGCGGTAGTGGAGAAATTTGCCGCCACGTGATGCTCGAATCCGTTTTCGCAGATGTAGTGCAGCAACTTCTGCAGTTCGGCAATCTGCACCACGCCCACGCCGCCGAAGGTATTCAGCGCGTCGCTGGTGAACGAGCCCTCGCCGACATAGCCGCGAATCACGCCCGCGGTATCGTCGGTCGAGAAGCGGGCAAAGCTCATCGCACCAGGCTTCACGCGGCCAACGACGGTTCCGAACGTGTTATCTTTGCCGACCGTCCCGGCGATGATTTCCTGATAGTCCATGCGGACGTCCTGGAAGAAATGCTTGGGCAGATTGCTGCAATGGAAGCAGACGGCCTTGTTGGGGTCGTCGCCGTAATTGTTATTCCAGTCGAGCAAGGCGCTGGGAGTCTGCGACGCCAGCGCGAGCGCGTGCATGCTGATGGTTCCGCATACATCGACTTCGCAGGCCGCGGGCAGCAGGTTGTTGCTCATCATGCTCATGATGGTGCAGGGGACGACGCCGAAATATTCTTCCATCGAAGTCCAGCACTGTACCGCGCTGATCTTGACGTCGGTTTGCTTCATCCAGTCGTCGATCACGAAGCCGAGCTTGGCCATTTTGACGAGAGCTGCGTCAGGGACGCCGCTGGTGGTGACATACTTGTGAATTTCGGCGAGCTTCGACTGCACTCCGGCGTGATCGTCTTTCAACTTGGCGATGCGGCCAAAGACTTCCGATAGATCGAGGGTTTCGGTGGAAATGCCGTGGGCTTCGAGAAGTTTCTCGCTGTAGCGCACGGTGTTGAATGCGGTCGGGCGCGCGCCGATGCTGCCCACGCGCAAGTTGCGCAAGCCGTTCGCCACGCGGCAGACGGCGGCGAACCATGCCAGATCATGCTGAAAATCCAGCGAGTCAGGACCGACCGTGTGCAGCCGGGTCAGCGAATACGGGATGCCGTATTGCCGGAGGTTATTGCAGGCCGACATCTTTCCGCAGAAACTGTCGCGGCGGTGCAGGATGGTCATCTTGGAGGCATCGTCGGGCGTGGCCTGCACCAGGACAGGAACGTCGAGGCGGGCCAGGCGCAGAGTGTCGGCAATAGCGCGCTCGTCGCCGAAATTCGGCAGCGAGACGATCACGCCATCGAGCAGTTCACTATTCTTGCGAAATAGAGCGGCACAGCGCTTCGCTTCGTCGTGAGTCTCGACGGCGCCATGTTTGCTGTCTTCGGGACCAAGTACCACGCAATCGATGCCGGCCAGGGTGAGCGCCTTGATCATTTCTTCGCGTCCGGACTGCGCCAACTGGCCGGGAAAAAATCCGCGGTTCCCGATGATGACGCCCATCGTCATTTTCTTTTCGGAGAACTTCTTGTCAGACATAAGAATCCCTCTTCCTCTATGAATGGATTAAGACTTCCCTGCCATGCGCGCGCGCTCACGCGCGGGTGAAAAACGCAAGCTGAAAAACAGGCCAAGAATCAGCAACACTGCGCCCCACCAGACGTTGGCGTGCAACTGATAGAGCACAACCTGATGCTCGGGCGGATACACGAGTTCGTAAATCCCCCTGGCGAAGATAATGGCTCCGTTCACTGCCAGAGATACGCCGATGAAGAACCAAATCGATAGCGATCCGCCGGATTTCATGAATTCCTCCTACCAGAAAATGATTTGCAGGACGATGAACGCAACAGCCACGACCGCTCCCCAGAAGATTGGGCTCTGGAACCAGCGGACATGCTCCTGTTTCGGAATGGGGCTCAGCCCATAGACCAGGTCTTTGAGTTCCTCGTCGGATTTCGGCTTGGTCATCAGGCTGACAACCACGGTGACGATCACACAAATTAACCAGCACCACAGGGCGCGGAACATGTTCTGCGCCTGATCCTGAGCTTTATCCGAAAGCGCAAGATAACGCACCGACGAGGGATCGAATTTCACCCAAAAGTACATTCCGACCGAAGAGACCGTGCCGGCGAGCAATCCCCAGAAGCCGCCCGCTTTTGTCGCCCGTTTCCACAGCATGCCGAGAATAACCGTGCCGAACAGCGGCGCAATGAAGAAGCTGAACAGAGCCTGGACGTAGTCCATGATGCTCTGAGCGTGCATCACGAGATACGCGGTGCCGATACTGATCCCGACGCCAATCACCGTGACCCAGCGGCCCATCCTGACTTTGCCTTCGTCGGTAGCGTTCTTGTTGATCAGCGCACCGTAGATGTCATAAGTCCAGACGGTTGAGAATGCGCTCACATTTCCGGCCATGCCGGACATGAAACCAGCGATCAGCGCGGTAATGCCAAGGCCGAGCAGACCCGGTCCGCAGTAGCGCGCCAACATCAGGGGCAGAACTTCGTCGTAACCGTGCAACCCCTGCGCCTGACCAGCGGGTGACCACGCCAGGTCGGCAGGCACCAGTCGAAGCAGGTTGCCACTGCCGTCGCGCAGCAATGCGAGGCCGAGCAAGCCAGGGAGGATCACGATGAAGGGAACCATCATCTTGAACGCCGCGCCGATGATGGGGGCGAGTTCCGCCGAGCGCAGATCCTTGGCCGACAAAACGCGCTGCACGACCAGGAAGTCGGTCGTCCAATAGCCCATCGCGATCACGGCGCCCAGTCCGAACACGATGCCGGCCCAATTGATTCCCATCGGGTTGTCGCTAAAGTTGCCCAAGGTCGACCACAGGTGGGTGTACGCGCCGGGATTGGCGGCATGTTGCTCGGTCAGATTGTGCAGAATCTTAGCCTTCAGTCCGTCCCACCCGCCGGCTTCGATCAGGCCGAGGATCGGTATGAGCAGCGCGCCTGCCCAGATGAGAAAGAACTGGAGCACTTCATTGAAGATCGCGGAGCGTAAGCCGCCCAGGGCGACATAGATGGCCACGGTTACCGACGACACGATGATGCTGAAGTTTAGATCCCAACCCAGGACGACTTTCATGACAACGGCCATGGCGTACATGTTGATGCCGCTCATCAGTACCGTCATCAGCGCAAAGGAAATCGAAGAAAGGGCCTGGCTGTCCTGACCGAAACGCAGCTTCAAATAACCCGGCACCGAATGGGTTTTGCAGACGTAGTAAAACGGCATCATGATCAACGCCAGGAACAGCATCGCGGGGATGGCGCCGATCCAGTACCAGTGCGCCGCGAGGATGCCGTACTTATAAGAATTGCCCGCCCAGCCCATCAGTTCGAGCGATCCCAGGTTCGCCGACAGGAACGCGAGGCCCGCGACCCAGGCCGTCATTTCGCGGCCGGCCATGAAAAAATCTTCGCCGGTGTTGGCCTGTCCCTTGAGGTAGAGGCCGATGGCCAGCACCAAGGCAAAGTAGAAAACGATGATGACCAGGTCGACTGGCGACAGATGCACCAGGGTGGAGGAGCTCAGCACCAGCAGAGCAGGATTCATTGCGTTTTTACCTGTCCGTAGTAGGCATTGCGGCCGTGCTTGCGCAGAAAATGTTTGTCGTGCAATTCGCGCGCCAGCGGCCGGGATTCAGCGTTGATCGACAGCGTGTGGCACGCCATGCGCGCCACGTATTCCAGAATCACCGCGTGGTGGGCGGCTTCCGCAGCGTTCGTGCCCCAGCAGAAAGGAGCGTGCCCGGCCACGAGCACAGCCGGAATCGCGTTGGGATCGAGCTTGGAAGTCGTAAATGCGCGGCAGATCGCGACGCCGGTCTCGAGCTCGTAGTCGCCTTCAATCTGAGATGCGCTCAGCCGCGCGGTGACCGGAATCGAACCGTGAAAAGAATCCGCGTGCGTGGTGCCGAAGCACGGAATGGATGTTTCCGCCTGGGCCCAGGCGGTGGCGAATTCAGAGTGCGTGTGCGCCACCCCGCCGATGTCGGGGAAATGTTTGTACAACTCCAGATGAGTCGCCAGATCGGAGGATGGGCGTAGAGTTCCGTCGACGACTTTCCCGGTGAGATCGGTAATCACCATGTGCTCCGGCTTGAGCTGATCATAGGGCACGCCACTGGGTTTAATGGCAACGAGACCCTGGCTGCGATCGATACCGCTGGCATTGCCGAATGTGTAGAGCACGAGCCCGCGGCGAACCAACTCCAGGTTCGCTTCCAGCACTTCTTCGCGCAGTGTCTTCAGCAGCATTGGGGGAAGAATGAGGTTCCTCAACGCTCAGAATCAAGCGGGCAAAACCGTTTGCGTAAACGTTTACGCCAACGAACATTAAACGGACACGCCTGTCTTTGTCAAAGAGATTACGCTTGATTCGGGCTAGATCTGATAGTCGATGTCTTCCATGATCCGCTGTAGCGACTCCGGCGGCGGTCCGCCCTTGGATTCCGAGCCTTCGAGTTGCTGCACGCGTTTGCGGAGGTTGTGCACTTCAGTCGCCACATGCGCCAGGGCTTCCGAGAGCGGGTCGTTGATTTGCTTGGGATCGGTAATCACGACGCGCTTGCCTTCGCGGAAAATGATATGACCGGGCACTCCGACCACGGTGGAATTCTCCGGGACGTTGCGCAGCACAACCGAACCGGCGCCGATGCGGCAGTTCTTTCCGACCGTGATGTTGCCCAGAATCTTCGCGCCTCCGCCGACCACCACGCTGTCTTCGAGGGTGGGATGGCGCTTGCCGTGCTCCTTGCCGGTGCCGCCCAGGGTCACGCCCTGATACAAAGTCACGTCATCGCCCACGATTGCCGTCTCGCCGATCACCACGCCCATGCCGTGGTCGATAAACAACCGGCGTCCGATCCTGGCCGCGGGATGAATTTCGATTCCGGTCAGAAGGCGCGCGACCTGCGACAGCCATCGCCCCGCCAGGAAGAGACCATGGTTCCACAGCCAATGATTCATGCGGTAGAACCAGACCGCATGCAGCCCGGCGTAGCACAGGAACACTTCCAGACGGGACTTGGCCGCCGGATCGTGCTCCATCACATTGGCCACGTCTTCGCGAATTAGCGCCAGCATGTGCGGCATGGATAAGTAAGCCGATCTGGATCAGGCCGGGAGCGTCGCCGTGGGAATCTGCAGCGCCTTCTCGCGTAGCTCCTGAAACAGGATACTGCTCAAGTAGCGTTCGCCGAAAGACGGCAGAATCACCACGACCAGCTTACCGGCATTTTCCTTGCGCTGCGCCACTTTCAACGCCGCAACCACCGCGGCCCCGGAAGAGATGCCGACGAAGAGTCCTTCCTCCAGCGGAAGGCGGCGCGCCATGGCGATGGCATCGTCGTTGGTCACGGTGATGACTTCGTCGACGTAGTCCCGGCGCAGGATGCTGGGAACGAAGCCGGCGCCGATACCCTGAATTTTGTGGGGAGACGGTTTGCCGCCGGAGAGAACCGGGCTGTCGGCGGGCTCGACGGCCACGGCTTTGAACGAAGGCTTCTTCGGCTTGATGTACTCGGAGATTCCGGTGATAGTTCCACCCGTACCCACGCCTGAAATCAGAATATCGACGCGGCCGTCGGTGTCATTCCAGATCTCAGGGCCGGTGGTTTCGAAATGAATCTTGGGATTGGCCGGATTGTCGAACTGCTGCAACATGTAGGCGTTGGGAGTGTTGGCCAGAATCTCCTTTGCCTTGAGAATGGCGCCGGTCATGCCGCGCGGGCCGGGGGTGAGCACGATTTCCGCGCCGAAGGCGAGCAGAAGAACGCGCCGCTCCAGGCTCATAGTGTCCGGCATGGTGAGAATCAGTTTGTAGCCCTTGACGGCCGCGACGAACGCCAGACCGATGCCGGTATTGCCGCTGGTCGGCTCGACGAGCACGGTTTCGCCGGGATGGATTTTTCCCTCACGCTCGGCCTCGGTAATCATGCTGACGCCGATGCGGTCTTTCACGCTGGACAGCGGATTCTGGCTTTCGAGTTTGGCCACCACTTCGGCGACGCAACCTTCGGTGACCTTATTCAGCCGAACCAGAGGAGTGTGGCCAATTAATTCGGTGACATTGTTCGCGATCTTCATATTGGTGCATGCCTCCAAAAATAGGCGCAATATTAGACGAGTAATACTACCAACTTAGTGGGCTATTGCGGTGCGCTTTTTTCTTTTGGCGCTCAAATCCGAGGCACGGCACGCAGTTTACTCTTGCGGCTAGATGACGAGCGTGGGGTGTTCCGGGCGGTTGCCTTAGCGGTGCATTAGACCGTAGGTTACGGCCCCGGCGGAGCTTCCGATGTTGACCAGGGAGACGGCCCGCTCCAGTTTATGATGGCCGGTCTTGTGGAAGAAGTAGCTGAGGCCGATCACACCCGCGGTTTCGCCGGCAAAATTCACCGCCAGCCCGGCAGTGGAGCGCCCGAAGACGCGAACCACCGGGTTCAATTCCTGTCCGCCGCTCTGCAGGTTGGCGCGAGTCACGGCGAAATCGGCGCCGTTCAAGGCGGCAGCCGCGAGCAGCAGCACGCGATTCTGCGTGTCCCAGAACTTGTGTTCAAGGGGAAGGCTCGACGGTGCGATCGCGACCGGCGTGATAGCGACCGCGGGCGCGGCTTCCACCGACGGTGTGGGCGCGTCCGGAAGCGGCGCGGAGGCGAGCAGCGTCTGCGCCTGCAACGCCGGACAAAGGGCAGAGCTCACCACCAACAGGGCGACCGATCGGAAGAACGACTGGAGGAATAATGGCGGGAAGAATTCAGATAGCCTGCGGGAAGTCATAGGTGCCCGCCGAGGCCGGCGCAGCACTTTAGGGAGGGGCAATCGGGCAGCCACGCACCCCACATTAGAAGTGCGGCAAGCTGCTTACAATTAACTATTTAGCGTCCGTCTCTCACGAGAATTGCAGGACGCTGTGCAATTATTTGCAGATCCTTCCGGTGATTTACCGCTTGCGGGGCAGGCACGGCTATTTTTTGTAAACGATGCCACCCTTCATGACGAATCCAACATTCTGCAGGACGCTGATGTCTTGCAGGGGATCTCCTGGCACCGCGATCACATCGGCGAAATAACCAGCCTCCAGCGCCCCGATCTGACTGTCCCATCCCAGCAATTTCGCACCGTTCAACAGGTCCGCCTGCAGCGCGGCGAGCGGCGACATGCCGTATTTCACCATCAGCACAAGTTCGCGCGCTTGCGTGCCGTGGGGAAACGGGCCTACGTCGGAGCCAACGGCCATCGGCACACCCGCCGCGATCTGCTTCTTGAATTCCTGCACTTTGATGTCGAGCACCTGATGCTCGCGCGCGGCCTGCTGCGCCGTGGCCGCATGCTCGGCAAAATATTCGAAGATGGTGAATGTGGGCACGGCGAAGATTTGCTTCTCTTTCATCAGCCGCATGGTCTCGTCGCTCAGCTGGTCGGCATGGTCGATGGAGGCCACGCCGGCCTGCGCCGCGAACAGCGTTCCTGGCTCTCCGGTGGCGTGCACGGCCACGCGGCGGCCCACGCGAGCCGCCTCTTTTACCGCCGCTTCCAGTTGCGGCTCGGTGTACTGATACGGGGTTGAGAATTTTCCATCGCGAACTGAATCCGCGCCCGTTTCATAGATCTTGATGAAGTCGGCGCCTTCCTTGAACTGGTGGCGCATCACCGCGACGAGTTCGTCTGCGTTGTTGGCATAATCCGCGTTGGGTAGAACGTGCTGCTCGGGGTTGTAGCCAATGGCGTCTTCGTGGCCGCCGAGAATGTTGATGGCGTTGCCGCTAATGCGCAGCCGAGGGCCGGGGATGCGGCCTTCATCAATGGCATTGCGGACAGCGGTATCGGCCGAGCCCGCGCCTTCGGTGCCCATGTCGCGTTCCGCGGTAAAGCCGGCCATAAGGTCGTCGCGGGCGGCGAGCGTGGCCGTGATGGTGCGCTGCGGCACCGATTCTTGCACGGTCTGCAGGTCTTCCGCGCCGGGATGGAGAAACAGATGTATGTGGGCATCGATCAACCCGGGAAGAAGGGTGCGATCGCCCAGGTCGATGACTTCGACGCCAGCCGGGTGCTTGACTGAAGTCCCCACGTCGGCGATGCGTTCGCCCTCGACCAGGATTTCTCCTGGCTTGAGAATGCGGCCGGTCTTCACGTCGAGCAGACGCGCCGCGTGCAGGATGATGGGGTGGGAGGGCACAGGCTGAGACTGGCCTGCGGCATTCACGATGATCGTCAGTAGCAGAGATAGAAGTGCCGAGGTGAGAGAGATGCTTCGGGTTGTCATATGGCCCGCGATGGTACCACTGCGAATGGCACGATGCCAGACTGCGGTGGAAGTAGCGCCGCCGTCCCGGCGTTACTTCTGCGCTTCAGTGACGGGAATCACAAGCTGCGGTAAGACGGGTCACACGCTTTTTTGCGGCCGGCGGGAGAAACTGAAATCAGCCATTTATGAACGACTTTGGGATTCTCACCAACCGCAAGCGCGCCTTGATCGCCCTGATTCACTCCCTGGTTTTCCTGGGGATTGCGATGCATGGGTTTGCCTCGCCCAAGACGGGAGTTCTGCTGCCCGGATCGGGTGCAACCGGCGACTTCGTTCTGATCGGGATTTACGTTATCGTGGCGTCGATCCTCGCCTGGCTGGTGAGTATTGCCCGCTGCGCGAGAGAGCGCGTGTATTTTGCGCTGTGTGCGAGCAGTGCGACCTTTGGCCTGCTGCGCACGATTTTCGGCGACGCTGCAATTCCCGTGGCGCAGTATTTCCGCGTGATTATGCTGACCTCCGCGGTAATCGTAGGCGGCTGGATTCTTCGTTCCTTCTCGCGGCCTGCGACCGAAGACGTTTTGTCCGACTGATCTTCCCCCAAGTGCAGGCAATAAGAAAGTCGCCCGGAATCGATCCCGGGCGGCTTTATATCGGGCGAGTCTATCTCGACCGTGCTCTACGAACTGCGCTTACGACAGGAAGAATTCTTTAGTCACGGTGGCCCAGTCTTCGCCGGGCATGTGAGCCGTGAGGTCGTCGACGGCCTCGCCGCCATCCTGGGCCAACGCGCCAGCCAGCATCGGCATCCGGTTGCGCAGTTGCAGAGAGGAGGCTTCGGTCCACAAGCGGGCCAGCGTACCGCCCATCAGGTTGCGGAAGTTAATTTTCGCATCGGGAGCCTGCACGGTCAGCAGCCAGCCTTCGCCGTACGGATCTTTGCGCGCCAGTTCCGGATCTTTCATCACACCTTCGTTGATGGCGGTGACGGTCCCTTCGATCGGCGAAACCATGTCGACCGACTTGCCGTCGCGGAAAATCGTCCAGATCTTCTGGCCCTGGCGAACCCAGCGTCCGCGCTGCGGCAGCGCGATGCTGTCAATCTTGCCGACCAGTTTCGAGGCGAAATCGTCCAGGCCCACGCGTACCAAGTCGCTGCTCTCACTGAGCGCCCAGGTATGTCCGGTGTGGTAGCGGACGTTTTCCGGAACCTTGAAGCCGGAAACGATTGAAGGCACCATACGGGGCGCCGTTTCCCGTGGAGCGGTTTGAAGAACGGGCTGCTTCGCCAGTTGCATTTGTCCATGCACATAATCGATTGCCAGAAAGATTGCGAATGTAAGCAGTACCATGATGACTGTCATAAACCACCTCGCCCGGAGTTCCCTTTCACTTCTGGTCACTCACGCTTCTTCTAAAGGCAATCGCCAGGCCAAAGTCAAACAGGCTGCGGAATCGCTGAGACTGCGCTGTGCATCCCTTGCGGTGTGAGTGAGATAGATGGAAGTGTGCGTCTGTTGTGCGGCGAAGCTGCAAAGAATCACTGCATCGATTCATGATGAACATCACAACAGGAAGTGGAGCGTATATGGCTGGAATTAGTACGCGCAGGCAGTTGAACCGGCGTGCCATCAATTACTTAGCGCGAGCGGAGCGCCTGATGCGATGTGCATCACCACGCTGCTGCAAAAAGCAACGCGAAACCGGCCCGCTAGGCGATGCAAGGCCCTATTGACCAGCGTCACGCACAAAGGTGACGCAGGTCACGGCTGAGGAATTGGCAATTGTTGAGAATCTTAGCTGTCTGAAGCTGCTGAATTTCGCGACAGCCTCTGCTCTGATGAGGTGAGCAGCTTGTAAAGTGGTCCGATTTCCGTCTGCGGTTACGCCGGTAATCGCTCCTTTTCTTCCTCATTCAGCTCAGGCGTCGGTCGAAAGGATTTCCGGACAAGTTCTGGCTCGGGTCTTTGGCTCGAACCGCCGCGCGTCCGGAAAAATACTTCATGAGCAAAGCACTCTTATACGATTCCACGGTCTGCATCGGCTGCAAGCAATGCGAACAGGCCTGCGCCAGTCAGAACAAGCTTCCCTACGACGACACTATCGCCGCCGAAGAAAAACAGTCCGCACACAAAATGACGGTCGTGCTCACGCGCGGCGAGAAGTTTATGCGCCGCCTGTGCATGAACTGCACCGATCCCTCGTGCGCGTCGGTCTGTCCGGTCGGCGCGATCCAGAAGACTGCTCTCGGTCCCGTCACCTACGACGCGTCGAAGTGCATGGGCTGCCGCTACTGCATGGTCGCGTGTCCCTTCAGCGTTCCGAAATATGAATGGGGCAAACTCGTCCCCAAAGTTCAGAAGTGCACCATGTGTCCGGACCGCGTCGCCGCGGGAAAGCAGACCGCATGCGCGGAAATCTGTCCTACAGGCGCCACCAAGTTCGGCGAGCGCGACGCATTGATCGCCGAGGCTGAGAAGCGTATCCGCGAGAACCCGGGCAAGTATGTGGAGCACATTTACGGACTCGAGGAAGTCGGCGGCACGTCGGTGCTGCTGCTCTCCTCCGTTCCGTTTGAAACCTTTGGCTATCAGACCGGGCTTTCCAAAGATCCCATGCCCATGCTCACCTACCGGGTGCTGTCGCACATTCCTGACTTTATTCCTCTGGGTGGAATGGTGCTGGGCGGGGTTTGGTGGATCACGCACCGGCGGGAAGAAGTAGCGCTGGCCGAAGGGCGCGTGGCGCCAGGTAAGTCGACTGATTCAAAGACCGCCAACAAGAATGGGAGGAAGCCATAATGGCCCGCACGAATTTCAAGTTCACTTTCTGGAAGCTGGTTTTTCTTTTCTTGATGGCCGCCGGCCTCTACGCCACCTTCGTGCGCTTCACGCAGGGTCTGGGAGCGTCGACGCACCTCAGCGATCAATTTCCCTGGGGCATCTGGATCAGCTTCGACGTTCTGTGCGGCGTGATGCTGGCCGCGGGCGGATTCACGCTCACCGCCGCGGTCCATATTCTGAACATCAAGCGCCTGCACTCCATCATCCGGCCGACGATTCTGACCGCCTTCCTCGGTTACATCCTGGTTTGTGCGGCCCTGATGTACGACCTGGGCAAGCCCTACAACATTTGGCATCCCCTGATCATGCGGAATCCGCATTCCGTCATGTTCGAGGTGGCGTATTGCGTGATGCTTTACACCACGGTGCTGGCGCTGGAGTTCTCGCCCATCGTGCTGGAACGGTTCAACCTGCAAAAGCCGCTGAAAGTGGTTCGCGCCATTCTGATTCCGCTGGTGATTTGCGGTGTGATTCTTTCCACGCTGCATCAATCTTCCCTGGGCACGCTCTATTTGATCGTCCCCGAAAAGCTGTATCCCTTGTGGTACACGCCGTTGCTGCCGGTGTTCTTTTTTCTCTCGGCCATCGCCGTGGGGCTGGCCATGACGATCTTTGAATCGTCGATGAGCTCCAAACATTTCGGATTGCAACTGGAACTGCCCGTTCTGCAGGAACTCGGCCGGGTTCTGGTAGTTGTGCTCGGAGTCTATGCGATTCTCCGCTTCGAAGACCTGGCGAATCGCGGAGTGCTCGGACTGGCCCTGCGGCCGGGATATGAGATGTACCTTTTCTGGCTTGAGATTTCGCTGGCGGTCATCCTTCCCCTGGCTTTGCTGGTGCAGCGCAAAGTGCGGTCGAGCGCCAACGGGCTTTACCTGGCCGCCGTGCTCGTCGTTCTGGGCTTCATCACCAACCGAATGAACGTGAGTATCACGGGCTTCGAAGGTTCCACGGGAATTCGCTACTTTCCTAAGTGGACCGAGTTGGCGGTTACCGGCATGATCATCGCCGCCGGCTTCGCTCTGTTTGGAATGGCGGTGAAGTACTTACCCATCTTCCCCAAGGAAGAGCCCACGCACGAGCCAGTAACCATGGATGTTTCGCCGGTCAAAGTTTCGCCGGCCCAAGTTCCGGCTGTCATGGAGCATGCAGGAGACTGAGCCAACTCGCGGTCACAGGTTGCGTCTGACGTTTAATCTCAGCGCCAAGCTGAACATCCTTTTGCTCGGCGCCATGATCGTGATCTTCGCTCTGCTGGGCTATCTCAACGTGCGCCTGCACCGCCAGCATCTGGAGCAAAACACTTTGCTGAGCGCGGAGCGGGTCAGCAACATCATCAAGCACAGCACCACCGACTACATGCTGCGCAACGACCGCGAGGGTCTACACCACTCCATCAAGATGATGGCCAGCGAACCGGGGATGGAGAAGATCCGCATCTTCGATCAGGAAGGCAGAATCACCTACACCACCGACTCGACCGAACAGAACCACGTCGTCGATAAAACCGCCGAGGCCTGCTATGGCTGTCACGCCCAGTCGCAACCGCTGGCGCGCCTGAACCGCCCGGACCGTTTTCGCATTTATCGCAACATGGGGGGCGCGCGGGTGCTCGGCATCATCAGTCCCATCGAGAATCAGCCCGCCTGCTCGAACGCTGCCTGCCATGCGCATCCCGCGGAGCAGCAGATTCTGGGCGTGCTCGACACCAATGTCTCTCTGGCGAAAGCCGACGTTCAGGTGGCGGAGAGCAGCCACCGGATGATTGCCTACACCGGCTGTGCCCTGCTGTTGATCGCGCTGCTGAGCTGGTTTTTCATTTGGCAAGTCGTGGGCCGGCCGGTGAAAGCGCTCGAACGCGGCACCGAACGCCTCGCCGCCGGCGACCTGGGCTATCAGATTAGCGTGCAGTCCAAGGACGAACTCGGCGAACTGGCCAACTCCTTCAATAGCATGAGCCGTCAGCTGCACGCGGAGCACAACGAGAACGTCTCCTGGACTCACACGCTCGAAGAACGCGTCGAGCAAAAGACGCGCGAACTCAAACGCGCCCACGAGCATGCGCTGCACACCGAGAAGATGGCGTCCATCGGCAAGATGGCCGCCGTGCTGGCGCATGAGATCAACAATCCGCTCTCCGGCATCCTCACCTACGCCAAGTTGCTGCGCAAGTGGGCGGACCGCGAAGAAATGCCCCGCGATGACAGCGGACGCACTCGCAGGCGGGAGATTTGCGACTCGCTCGACCTGATCGCCTCTGAGAGCCGCCGCTGCGGTGATCTGGTCAAGAATCTGCTCACTTTCTCGCGCACGACTCCCATGAACCTGCAGCCCACGAACCTGAATCAGGTGGTCGAGCGTTCCCTGCGCCTGGTGCAACACCAGTTGGATCTCGCGGGCATTCAAGTTCAACCCCAACTCGACCCCGAGTTGCCCCCGGTGCTCTGCGACTCAGCACAGATTGAGCAGGTACTGCTCGCTCTGGTCATGAATGCTCTGGACGCGCTGCCGCAAGGCGGCAATTTATGGATCACGAGCAGTTTCAGCCGCGATCCCGAGCAGGTGCGCATTGTGGTGTGCGACGACGGCTGCGGGATTCCTCCGGAGATCCTGCCGCGCATTTTTGAGCCTTTCCTCACCACCAAAGAGACAGGACGCGGCGTTGGGCTGGGCCTGGCCATCAGCCACAGCATTCTGGAGCGCCACAACGGAAACATCGAGGTCCAGTCCGAGGTGGGACGCGGCACCACTTTTACCATAACTCTGCCATGGGACCCGGATGCTGAAAAAGTCGCTCCGTCCCCGGCCAAGGAAATTGCCGTTACAGCAAGCGGGAGGTCATGAAGACATGGAAACGCAAGGCAAGCTGCTGATCGTCGACGATGAACTGAGCGTCCGCGATTCGCTCGGAAAATGGTTTCGTGAAGAAGGCTATGAGATCGGAACCGCCGAAAGCGCCAGCGACGCGCTCACCCGCATGGCGGAGAATAAGTGGGACCTGGCTCTGCTCGACATCAAGATGCGCGGCACTGACGGCATCGAACTGCAACGCCGCCTGCACGAAATGGATCCTGACCTGATCGTCATCATGATGACCGGCTATGCCTCGGTGGAAACCGCGGTCACGGCGCTGAAAAATGGCGCTTATGACTACGTGAGCAAGCCGCTCGATCCGGACGAGATCGCGCATCTAGTAAAGAAGGCGCTGGCCCACCGGCGCGCGGAAAAGGAAAACATCCAGCTGCGGGAAACCGTTGCCGAAATCACGCGCCCCGGCGATCTTGTGGGACAGAGTCCGGCGATGCGCAAGGTATTCGAAGCCATCGAAACCGTCGGGCCCACCGACGCCAACGTCCTGATCACGGGCGAGAGCGGAACCGGAAAAGAGCTGGTGGTGCGCGCCATTCACGCCGCCAGCATGCGCCGGTTTCATCCCCTGGTCGTCATCCACTGCGGCGCGCTGACCGAGACGCTGCTCGAAAGTGAGCTCTTTGGCCACGAGAAAGGCGCCTTCACCGGAGCGCAATACCGCAAGAAAGGAAAGTTCGAAATCGCCGAAGGCGGAACCGTGTTTCTCGACGAGATCGGCGACATCAGCCTGAAAACGCAGACCGACCTGCTGCGCGTGCTGCAGGAGCGCGAGATCACTCGCGTGGGCGGCAACCAGGTCATCAAAGTCGATTTCCGCTGTGTGGCTGCCACCAACAAGAATCTGGAAAATATGATCGAAGAAGGCACGTTCCGGCCCGATCTTTTTTACCGGCTGAACGTTTTCCGCATCGAGCTGCCGCCTCTGCGCGATCGCCGGGAAGACATTCCTCCGCTGGTCGAGCACTTCGTCCGCAAGTTCGCCCTCGCTATGAACAAGCACATCACGCGCGTTGCCCCGACCGCCATGGACCAGTTGCAGCAGCAGCCGTGGATGGGCAACGTGCGCGAACTCGAAAACGCCGTCGAGCGGGCCATGGTCGTGGCGCAAGAACCAGAGTTGCGCGAACAAGACTTCATTTTCAAGACGCCGTCCGTGCTCGCAGCCGCCGGCAAGAGCCTGGACGAGATGGAACGCGCCCACATCCTGCGGGTTCTCGACGAGTGCGGCGGCAACCAGAGCCGCGCGGCCGAGGTGCTCGACATCGACCGGGTTACACTGCATCACAAGCTCAAGCGTTACGGCTGGAGCCGCACTCCGGTGGAAGCTCGATAGATCGCAATGAATCTGGTGCACCTGCTCCCGGTCGGCAAGGTGGATGTCTCGCTGCTGCGGGACCTGCGCGCCAAAATTCCGCGGTGCCTGCACGTTGACTGTGAGATTTTCCCGGCGAACCTCGACCCCGCGCCGTCGTATCACGCGGAACGCCAGCAGTATCACTCGTCGGAAATTCTGCAGCGTATGCAGGCTCTGGTGCGACCGCAGGACTGGCGTCTACTGGCCGTGGCCGACGTCGATCTCTACATCCCGATTCTGAAATATGTTTTTGGCGAGGCTCAAATGGGAGGCCCGTGCGCGGTAGTCTCGGTTCACCGCCTGCGGCAGGAATTCTACGGCCTCGACCGCGATGATGGCCTTCTGGCCCAGCGTCTGCTCAAAGAGTCCGTCCACGAATTGGGTCATACGCTGGATCTGCACCACTGCCAGGATTATCGCTGCATGATGTCCTCCTCCCATTCCGTGGAGTGGATTGACCTGCGAGAGGGCACGTTTTGCGATTCCTGCCAATCCGCAGTGGAATCGAGAGCCGCCCTCGCCCACGGTTCGTTATGATCTCTTCGCGGTGATCGCAGCGGTCCATCTTCTGTAATCCATCGAGGTGATTATGCAGCAGACCCAGACAGCTTTGGTAACTGGGGCGAGCCGGGGAATCGGGAAGGAAATTGCCCTTGAGTTGGCGCGGAACGGGTATCGCGTGGCCGTGAACTACTACAACGACCCGGCGTCTCTGGTGGATGCAACTGTAGCCGAGATTCGCTCCGTGCGAGGCGACGCGGGAGCAGACGTCCTACCCATCGAGGCCGACATCCGGTCCAGCAGCCTGGTGGCGGCGATGTTCGAGCGAGTGATCGGCGCTTTCGGCCGGCTCGATCTTCTGGTCAACAATGCTGGAGTGCAGACCTGGAAGCCGCTTCTCGACGTAACCGAGGAAGAGTGGGACCTGGTCATCGACACCAACCTGAAAGGTTGCTTTCTGTGCACGCAACAAGCCGCGCGGTACATGAAGGACCACGGCGGAGGCTCGATCGTGAACCTGGGCTCGGGTTGCAACAAACTCGCGTTCCCCTCTCTGGTGGCCTACACGGCGAGCAAGGGCGGAATTGAGATGTTCACCAAAGAGGCGGCGGTCGAACTGGGCCGTTACGGGATACGAGTAAACTGCGTTGCCCCAGGATCGATTGAGTCGGAGCGCACCCGAGCGGAAGATCCGGACTACGCGGGCACGTGGTCGAAGCTAACGCCATTGGGACGCGTGGGCACCGCCGCCGACATTGCGCCCGCCGTGGTGTTTCTCGCCAGCCAAGGGGGATCGTTCATCAGCGGCCAGACCCTCTGGATCGATGGAGGGCTGTTCACGAAGGCGCAGTGGCCGTATCAGAAGTGAGGGCGCACCGGGCCTGCAGCAGGAACCCGGTCAACGTAGTACACTTTCCGGCATGATGCCAAGACGCTTCACGACCTTATCCATCTCTGTCACCGTCCTGCTCAGCCTGGCGATGGGCGGACTCGCCATCGCACAGGCCGCTACGAATCATAAGTCCGGAGTTCAGCAGAAACCTTTTGGCACGCGGGACGGGAGGCCCGTCAACTTGTACACATTAACCAACGCAAACGGTGTTGAAGTCGATGCCATGAATTATGGCGGCATCATCGTTTCCATTCGCGTCCCCGACCGCAAAGGGCAGTTAGCCGATATCGTCCTAGGTCACGAGAATCTCGATGGCTATGTTCCGAATCCGCCGTACATCGGCGCCGTTGTCGGACGCTATGCCAACCGCATTGCCAACGGCTCGTTCACGGTCGACGGCAAGACTTACACGTTGCCCAAGAACGACGGGCCTAACACGCTGCACGGCGGCATCGATAAGACTTTCAACAAGGTTGTGTGGGAGGGCGAGGCGCTGAAGGGCAAGTCTGGCGTGGCTTTCACCTATCTCAGCAAAGACGGCGACGACGGCTTTCCCGGCAACGTGAAGGTGAAAGTTACTTATACTCTGACCGATCAGAACGAACTCGTCATCGATTATGAAGCGACCACCGACAAAGCCACGCCCATCAATCTAAGTCAGCATAGTTATTTCAACCTGTCCGGCGAAGGCAACGGCGATATTCTCAATCACGAACTCATGCTGAATGCCGACCGCTTCACCCCAGTCGACAAAAATCTCATCCCCACCGGCGAACTGCGTCCAGTCAAGGGAACGCCTCTCGATTTCACCACGTCCACGCGAGTGGGCGCGCGCGTCGACGACAGCTACGATCAGATGGTGCTCGCCCACGGTTACGATCACAACTGGGTCATCAATCGTAAGAGCAACGACGACGGCCTCGTTCTGGCAGCGCGGGTGTACGAACCCACCACCGGCCGTGTGATGGAAGTCTCGACTACGCAGCCCGGAGTTCAGTTCTACACGGGAAATTTTCTTGACGGCACGGTCACCGGCAAGCAAGGCCACGTTTACAAGCGTCGCTACGGCCTCTGCCTGGAGACACAGCACTTCCCGGATTCGCCGAACCATCCCGATTTCCCCAGCACGATCCTGAAGCCAGGGGAGACGTTCAAGTCGAAGACGGTGTTTAAGTTTTCGACGAAGTAGGACAGTGATGGCTTCGATGATCGAGTTCGTCCGTGCTGTTCGTCCGGGTGAGAAGTATGCTGACGGCTCATACAAGGCCGAAAGAGTGTTTTTCGACATCTTAGTAGATGGCGCTTCACTTTGGGATCGTGTTGGGAAGTCCCGAGACCTGGTTTCCGTTTTTTGTGCGAATTTCAATTTCCAAGAGACCACAAAGGCCGTGGACAGGCTGCGACTCTGTGCAGAAGGCGATCTACCGAATGACAGACGATCCGTTTTTTGTCTGCGCGGAATGCGGAGACGTCGGCTGTGGCGCGATTACGGTTCGGATAACAAGAGTAGGGAAGATGATCCGCTGGAGCGAGTTTGGCTTCGAAAACAACTGGGAGGAACGAGTCGAGTTCGATACCTTTAAGAGTGTTGGAAGGTTCGAGTTCGACCAGTCACTTTATGACGCGGCCTTACTCGACGCGTTGAATGCGCTGCCGGACAGGGATGGCTGACCCGCTGGGCGGTGGGGATCTCGCCACCGCATCACTCCCCGCGCAACTCTTCCACCAGCGCCTTCTCGACCTCGCGGCAATGTTCGGGCTTCAGCTTCTTCCCCGCTGAAGTCAGATAAAACGTGTCGATCGCCATCTGCCCCTCGGTGTCGATCAGGGCGATCTCAATGTTGCACTCCTCGTCCGACAGGCAGGAGGCGATGCGGTGCAGCAGCCGCGGACGGTCCTGCGTGATCACCTGCACGAGTGTGCTGGTCGACGAAGATGAATCGTCGAACTCGATCTTCGTTTCTACTTTCACTTTCGCGATGGCGCCCTTCTCGGCGCGCTGGCGGTCGCGCAACATCTTTTCGAGGTCAGCCTCGCCCAGCAGCACGCTGGTCACGCTGCGCGTGAAACGCTCCCACTCCGAAAGATTCAGTTCCAGCGTGCGGAAGCGGTCGGTAAAGTAAAGCGTATCGACCACAGTGCCGGCTTCGTTCGAGAACGCGTTGGCCTTCACAATGTTCATGCCCCACGCGGCCAGCACGCCCGACAGCTTGGCAAACAGAAAGGGACGGTCTCTCGTGACCAGGGTCAGCTCATACCAGTGGCGACCACGCTTCAGTTCGACCTGCACGGGATCCTCGCCGAGTTCGTCGGCCATGCCCATGTGCCGCATGACTTCTTCCGCGGAGTGCACCAGTAAATATCTCTGCGGAAATCCTTCGAGAAATTCCTTGAACTTGCTGCTGGTCACCGGCGCCAGCGATCGCAGCCGGGCCAGCTTCTCGTCATTCACATCGGCATGCACGCGGTGGTCGGCGCTGCGGTTCAAATAGTTTTCCGCGCCGATGTAGAGCTGCCAGACGTTCTCCGCCTTCCACGGAGTCAGCGCCTCGGGATTCACCGCCTTGATGTCGGCATAGGTCATGAGCGTGAGCATTTTCAGCCGCTCCGGCGTTCCCATCTTTTCGGCGAACGTGGCCACCGTCTCGGGATTAAAAATGTCGCGTCGCAACGCCGCCGACAACTCGAGGTGACTACTGATCAGAAACAGCACCTCAGCCCGCTCCTCTGGATCCATGTCCAGCCGGTCCATCGCATGGCTGGCAACCTCGAGGCTGGCCTCCACGTGGTTGCCGCCGGGCATCCCCTTCCCTGTGTCATGCAGCAATAACGCCAGGTAAAGCAATTCCGGATCTTCCAGCTCGCTCAGCAGTTCGGCGTATCGCTTGTCCCACTCCGACTGCGACTGCTTGAGGCGGTGCAGGCTCTCGATGGCCAGAAACGAATGTTCATCGACGGTGAAGCGATGATAGAAATCGCGCACCACCAGCGAGTCGATGAGCGTCAGTTCCGGCAAGAGCATCGTCAGCAGGCGCAGCGAATGCATGGCGCGCAGGGCGTCGGCGGCATGCGGCTGCAGCAGCGTCTCCTGCAGGTAGAGCCAGAGTTCGGCTCCGCGCGGCGGCATCGATGCCAGCGCCGGAAGCGCCTGCTCGATGCGGTACTCGGTGGTAGCGCTCAACTTCAGCCCGTGGTGGGCCATGAAATGAAACAGCCGGAGAAGCACTTCAGGATCCTGCAGCGCCGAAGGTTGCTGCAGAAAAATGAGGCCATCCACCACGGAAAAATCTGCCGTCGTAAGCCGCGAGCGCCAGCTCTGCACCTGCCGGTAGAGCGCCGACCAAGCTTCCGGAATTTCTTCCAGCAGTTGGGTTACGGTGCGCTGCACGGCGCGGGCATGGCCGAAATAAATCCGCATCCAGTCGGCGGCCGAGAGTTCTCCAGAGTCCGCGCCTCCAGTCGGCGCTCCGACAATGGTGGCGCCGATTTTGCGCGCTGCAGCTTCGTCCTGCGCCTCCCAACTCAGCGTGTTGTCGTCGCGACCGTGGCGGAAGTGCAGAAAGCAGCGCGCCGACATCAGAAAATCCAGCGCGGAATCGAGTTGCTTGCGCACTGGAGCCCTCAGGGAGCTCGCATCCGGCCAATCGTGCAGCTTGTCCATGGCGGAGATCAAGGCGAGCCACGCAGCCACGTTGCAGTCGCGCAAGCCGCCCGGCGCTTCTTTCAGATTCGGCTCCAGGTGATACAGCGTCATCCCGTATTTCGCATGGCGCTCGCGCGTGACCTCCGCCAGCCCCTGCAGCAGAGCCTTGGACTCGCGCATCACCAGCTTGGGGATCACCTTGTCATGCAGCCGCCGGAACAGGTCATGATCGCCCGCAAGATAGCGGCAGTCGAGAAGAGAAATGGTGAACTCAGTATTGTTGGGGTCGTAGCGGTCGCACTCGCCGAGCGTCCGCGACGCCGGGCTTAGTTTCAGACGCAGGTCCCACAATTCCTGCGAAAAGCGGCGCACGGGATCTTTGAACGCCTTCTCGGCCTCGCGGTCGCCAAACATAAAAAGCAGATCGATGTCGGAATAGGGAAACATCCATCCCCGGCCGAAACCTCCCGTGGCCACCAGGGCAAAGTTGGCGGGCTTGGCTTCATCGGATGAAATGATGTCGCGCCACAGGCGAGCAAGAATGCCCTCCACCAGCCGCGTACGTTGCGCCAGGGCGGCGCGCCCGTCGGCGGAGGCTTCGAACTCCCGCTGAATCCGGGCCGATTCTTCGCTGAGGGAGCCGCGTAATTCGCTGATCCGTAATTCGCTGATCGAGGACGCTGCCATCATGAAAGTAATTCACCCCGTGAAGCTGGCCACTGGGGGAAGGCTACATCAACGGCTGCCTGTCAAACGCTTTCCGGTTGCGTCCCGATGGGGCCGAGTCCGATCACACCGCGCCTAGAGAGCTCCCTCGCCGCGCTCGTCATTGCGAATACGGATGGCCTCATCCACGCGGGAGCGAAAAATCTTGCCGTCTCCGATTTTGCCGGTACGCGCCGCGGCCAGGATGGCCTGCTCCGCCTTTTCTACCAGGGCATCGGGCAACACCATCTCGATCTTGGTCTTGGGAATAAGGTCCACGCTGTATTCACGCCCGCGGTAGACCTCGGTATGCCCCTTCTGCCGGCCGTGCCCGCGCACCTCGATCACGGTCATGCCCTCGACGCCGATTTCGTGCAGGGCCGTTTTCACCGCTTCCAGCTTGGAGTTTTGAATGACCGCCTCGATCTTCGTCATATGTCGTCAAGTCCTGTTCTGCGTTGTTTCACGCTGTCGCCGCGTAAGAGTGCTTCAGCGACTCCGGGCCAGCCCCTACGCCGCGCTTCCCAATCATATCCCCCTTCTCCGTGTTGGGAGACCAGTCCCTGCACTTATTGCTCCTCTAAATCACGGCTTTCCCCAATGCGAGACCGCCTCACTCTACCGTCCGCGGCAGTTTCGCGGAAATCGAAACTATTTATCGTGCCTATCAGGTTTTGTTATTGAAAGCGGCTGGGGCCTAGGTTGCACGAGGCGGAGCCGCGCGAGGGCGGCCTGGAATAAAGGCGCGAGGGGCCTTCGGCTGATCCAGGACATTAAAGAAGTTCAGCGCGAGTGAGAGAGAACTCGGGCTTATTCTGGGCGCTAATGTCCCGGCCCCGTCTCTTCTCCAGCCGGCTTGACAAACTTCGCATCGTCAACCGGAACGTTCTGCTTGACCTCGGTGACCTGGATGGTGAACCGTCCACTCGGCCGGGCCAGCGTCCAGCGGTAAGGCATCTTCACGCCGTTAGTGTCGCGGTAATCCGCGTAATCGATCTGCGTGGGAAGCAGCCCCAGTGCCGTGTCGCCAAAGCGGACCAGTCGCACGAGCAGCCCGGATTGCACGTCAAAATAAAGCCGGAGGGGAGGCTTCCCCTCGCGCTGGCCAACCACGACGTACGCTTCGTGGTCGCCGATCGACTCGGTCCCTTGCACCTGCAACTCGCGAAACATTGGCTTCAAATGCGTGGCCAGGTGCAGGTCCGCGTCCATCGATGCCGCGTCGATTTCGCTGCCGTGCATCTCGCGCACACCGGGACGCCCCGCCGTGCCCAGCCATCCTTCATGCCCGTCGAACGCCGTAACGCTGTCTCCCTCAGCCATGTGGGTGAACGAAATGCGCTTGTCGGGATCCTTCGAATAAATGTCGATGGGCAACGATTTGCCGCCGAAGTCGATTGTGCCTTTCATGACGCGGCTGGTGACCTTTTCAATCGCCGCCGCTCCGCCCGCCGCCTGCACATATTTGTCGAGCAGTTGCTCGGCGGTCGGTCCACCGTTCGAGCCCGGTCTTCCCTTTGCTGCTTGCGGTAATAGCCCATCCAGCATTCCTCCGCCCATCGGTTCTTTCGGCTCCTCAGCCATCACAGCTGGGATCGCCTGAGGCTTGGTCGTGCCGTTGTGGCAGGTATTGCAGGTCACGGCGCGGTGCCCATCGAAATTATCTGCGTTGATAGCGATCATCATCTCCATCATTTTGCGCGCAGTCTGCTTGGGCTTCTTGTCATCTTTTTCAAAAGCACCCTGCACATGGCAGAAATCACACTGCACGCCCAGCGATGCGGTGATGAACTGCATCGTGGGAAAGAGTTGATCGGCCGGAATTCCCTTGAGCACCTGGATGTTCTTGAACTGCTCCTCGGCCTTCTTCGGGCCAGCGGTTGTAACCTGGCCTGGACCCGGGGAATGTGGGGCCGCCGAGGACTGCGCCTTGGCTCCCGCGAGTACGAATCCCAATGCCACGAAGAGTCCCACGACCGTAGGAACGACCGTCCGCTTTGCGTTCATCAATTCTCACCCTCGTCTGGAATTGCAAAAGTTTAACAGAGGCGCTTCCGCGATTACTGCGTATCCCCAGGGCACTACTTTTTCTGCTGCTCCTGAGTTCCTTCCTCGTGCCGCACAAAGAATTTCCACTTGTCCATTCCGGCGGCCACGGCTACGTCGAAGAAACCCACCATCATCTCGTCGGAGGTTTGATCGCCCCACGTGACCATCTTCTCGGGATCGGGATTGTGCGGATTGTTCTTTGAATTGTCATACCACGCAATCGCGCGTAAGCGAGTTCCCGCCTTTAATACGCGCGGCTCGGCCAGCCGGTAACTCAGCTGCCAGTGAAAGTGATAATTCACCCGCAACAGCACTTCTACGCTGCCGTCGTCGTGCACGATATCGTATTCAAACCGCTTGCCGCGCAGGTGCATGTGGGGAAACAGGCTCAGCAGCGTCGCATCGTTGGGCAGCGTACCTTGCACTTCCACGCGAAAATCGTCCGCGCCCGGCGGAATCAGCAGTGCATGACTATTCAATTGCAGCGTGATCACCTTCTGCTTCGGCGGCGTCTTCGAAAATACCAGCCCAATGCTGGTCTGATCCTGATCGGCGGTGCCGTTGGTGGTGTAGTGCATCTGGAATACAAGGTCTGACCCCGCAGGCACGAACTTTGCCATCCCGTCCGGCCACTGGTCGGGCGAACTGCCCGGCGCATACACCAGTAGCAGATCACTGGTCGTCTCGTGCGCCTCGCGCCGTTCCAGGGGATCGTTCAACGTGGACGCGGTGAATGGCTCCCCCACCGGCGCATGGCGCAGCCACTGCGAATCCGGCGGACGAATGTAGACCACCGCGTGATGCACGTGTGCCGGACTCCCCGGCCGAAACTCCGACATCTGCACCCAGCGGTCTTCGGTAAAGTGCGTGGACACGATCTCGTAGGTATACTCCACCTCTCCCTCAGCCGGAATCCGCACTGCCTTGGGCATCTTCACCACCAGATCAGGCTGTGCGATATTCCATCCCACAGCCCACTTGGGCGGCGCGGGCGCATCGTGCGGATCGCCGGCGGGCGCCCCTGCTTCAGACCATGCTGAAATTGTTGCAATCTGCTGCGGGGTCAACGAAATATCATTGGCAAAGTGCCCATAGCGGGGATCCGCAAACCACGGCGGCATCATCTTCATCTCGATCGCATGCGCCATCGCGGCCGCCCACGGCCGCGTCTGCTCATACGTCACCAGCGGCATTGGAGCAACCTCGCCGGGCCGATGGCAGCTTTGACAGTGATCCTGCAGGATCGGCAACACATCTTTATAGAATGTGGGCGCCACTGGCCCTCCGGCCTTCTGACGAGCCGCGCCGCAAAAGCACACCCCCAGCCCGATGATAACGAACACGGCGACAACCTTGTACCGCATGCAATGATTCTACAAGCTCGAATTTTCCCTCTGCGTACCCCAGTGTCCTCTGTGGTTGAGTTCTTGATCTCGCCGCGATCACAGCGCTCCTCTCGAAAAAATGCTACATTCAGGAATTCATGTCAGCCCCTAATTCCAGCTTCGTTCGCGCCTGCAAGTCCCAACCCGTCGACCGCACGCCTGTCTGGTTCATGCGCCAGGCCGGACGTTACATGCCCGAGTACCGCGCGGTTCGCAAGCAGCACTCGCTGCTCGAGATTTGCAAAAAGCCCGCACTGGCCGCCGAGGTCACAATCACGGCTGCCGAAATCCTGGGCATCGACGCCGCCATCATCTTCGCCGACCTTCTGCTGCCCCTCGAAGTGATGGGCCTGCCGTTTCATTTTTCCGCCGGAGAAGGACCGGTGATCGAGAAACCGGTGCGCTGCGCGGAAGATATCGCGAACTTGCGCACGGACCGCGCCGCCGAGCTGGGCTATGTGTCGGAGGCGGTGAGCCTGGTCGCGAAGCATTTCGGCGACCGGCTGCCGGTGATCGGATTCTGCGGAGCTCCGTTCACCCTCGCCAGCTACATGATCGAAGGCGGAGGCTCGCGCAATTACGTCCACGCCAAGAAAATGATGTACAACTCACCGGCGGAGTGGAACGCGCTCATGGGCAAGCTGGTCGCGGTCACGACCGCGTACTCGGCCGACCAGGTGCGCGCCGGCGCCGACGTGATTCAGATCTTCGACAGTTGGGTAGGATGCCTCAGCGTGGAGGATTATCGCCGCTACGTGCTGCCGCATGTCACGGGCATGGTGAAGACATTGCAGAAAACTGGAGCGCCCATTATTTATTTCGGCACCGACAGCGCCACGCTCCTTCCCGCCATGAAAGAGACGGGAGCGGACGTGATCGGACTGGACTGGCGCATCCCGCTCGACGAAGGCTGGGCTCGCCTCGATCACGCGTGCGCGGTGCAGGGGAATCTTGATCCCGTTCTGCTGTTCGCTGACTGGAAAGAATTGAAATCGCGCGCAGAAGAGATTCTCCGCCGAGCCGGCGGACGAGCGGGCCACATCTTCAATCTTGGCCACGGAATCCTGCAGGAAACGCCAGTCGATAATGTGAAGAACCTGGCCCGCTTCGTGCAGGAATATTCGGCCCCAAAGGTCTAACAGATTTGAAAGGGCGCGGCTTCTAGCCGCGCCGTAGAGGTCGCAAAATCAAACCGGCTTTAGCCGCTGAGGAATACTTCTGACTCGCATCGCCATCATCGGCGGAGGCATCTCCGGACTGGCCGCCGCCTTCGACCTCGAAGAGCAGCGCCGGGCCGGAGCCGATGTCGACTACGTTCTTTATGAATCGTCGGCGCGTCTGGGAGGCGTGCTTCGCACCGAGCACCTCGGGGGATGCATTGTGGAAGCCGGCCCCGATTCGTTCATTACCGAGAAGCCGTGGGCGACCGATCTTTGCCGCGCCCTCGGCCTCGGCGACCAGCTCATCGGCTCGAACGACGCCGACCGCAAGACCTACATCCTGACTCACGGCCAACTCGTCGAAATGCCCGATGGGCTGATGTTCATGGTCCCAACAAAGATTCTGCCCACCGGGCTCTCGTCGCTTTTTTCCTGGAAGACCAAGCTGCGCATGGCGCAGGAATTGTTTCATCCACCGCGCACCGTCGCGGGCAATGAAAACGATCATGACGAGTCCGTCGCAAGTTTCGTCGAGCGCCATTACGGCGCGGAGATGGTTGACCGGCTCGCCGATCCGCTGCTCTCCGGCGTCTATGGCGGAGAAGCCGCCAACCTCAGCGTTCGCGCGGTTCTGCCACGCTTCGCGGAAATGGAGCGCACCCACGGAAGCCTCGGACGCGCTATGCTTGCGGCGCGAAAGAAAATGTCGAGCGGTCCGCGCAAGCCTGCGCCGCCGCTTTTCACGTCGCTCAAAAATGGCATGCAGCACCTGGCCGAGACGGCCGTCTCACGCCTAGCGCCGTCGTCGCTGCTGATCAACACTCCAGTGCAAGCCATTCAACGCGCGGCCGAAAGCTGGGTCGTTGGAGTTCATCCTGAGGCACGAAGGACCGGACTGCGTTCGGACCAGTTCGACTCCGTTATCATCGCACTGCCCGCGCCCGCGGCGTCCCAGGTGCTTCGTATGGCGAGTCCCGAGCTTTCCGCCGAGCTCGCCGCGGTGCAGTACAGTTCGTCGATCACCGTTGGGCTGGGCTACGATCGCGACGTCCGCCAGTCTCTGCCACCGGGCTTTGGGTTTCTGGTGCCGCGCAGCGAAGGCAAGAAACTCCTGGCCGCGACTTTTGTGCACAACAAGTTTCCGCATCGCGCTCCCGACGACCGCGCCCTGCTGCGTTGCTTTTTCGCTGGAAGAAATGCGGAAGACGTGTGGGGGCTGGCCGACGAACAGATCGTCGGAATCGTGCGCAATGAACTGCAGCAAATCCTGGGTCCACAAGTCAGAGGTCTGCGCGCCGAACCGCTGTTTGCCCGCGTCTACAAATGGAAGTCGGCGATGGCCCAATACGGCGTCGGACATCTCGATCGCCTCGAGCGCATCGAGCGCCTGCGCCGGGAGTTGCCCGGCCTGGCGCTGGCCGGCAACGCCTACCGGGGCATCGGCGTGCCCGACTGCGTGCGCTCCGGCAGAGACGCGGCGAAGCTACTCGCAGAGACATAGCCGTACCCTCGCCGCAGCCCAAAAAATTGGCCATCAACGGTTGATGGCCATTCCCTCTTCAGCGTCTAGTGAAGAACCAGGTCCTAAGCGTTGACCTGCGATTCTTGCGTGGCCTCGTCGTACGCCACTTCGATGTCCGGATTCCGCGGCCGCACTTTACGACCGAAGACGGCTTCCTTCACCAGCTTGAAGATGGTACGCCGGTTCTCCGCAACCACCTTCAACCAGGCAAACTTTCCCATCATGGGGAAATAAATTCCGCGGAAGCACAAGCGCGCGAGGAGGATGTTGATGCGATAACCGATCGGCTGATCATCGAGCGAATCGACGGCGTGGGCCAGCGCTTCCGGACTATAAGCGTGCGCCCATCCATACTTCACTTCGGCGTGGGCTTCTTCGATGCTCATTTTCAGCGGAGTATGCGCCATGGCGAAGGGGATAAACTCCTTCCAATGCTTGGGCCGCGTCAGCCGGCCAGCAACCTCGAGCCGCTTGTAGAGCGGCGTTGCGGGCAACGGAGTCAGCAGCCCGAAGATGGGCAGACCCGGCGGCCAGGTGCGCACTTGCGAGAGCGTACGTTCGGCCACGCCAGTCGTGTCGTTGTCCATGCCAAAAATAAAGGACGTGATCGCGTACACATTGCGTTTCGCCAGCCGCTCCAGCACTTCGGCATATTCACCCGGCTTGTTGAATCCTTTGTTGACATCTTTCAGGTTCGCCGGGTCGATCGACTCCATGCCGATGAAAACCCACTTGCCCCCGGAAGCCGCGATCAGGTCGATGAGTTCTTCGTCGCGCAACAGGTTGGCGCTGATCTGCGCCACCCAGTGCACTTGTGCCCCGGCGGCGATAATGTCGCGCAGCAGCGATTTCGTGCGCTTCACGTTGATGGCGAAATTGTCGTCGATGAAGAACACCGCCATCTGACCTTTTTCCTTGCGGGCGCGCGTCTTCAGAAGCAGCAGTTCGTTGACAACACTCTCGTTGGTGCGGAAGCGAATGGAGTCGCCGAAGAATCCCGTCACCGTGCAGAACTCACACCCGTAGGGGCAACCTCGGCCCGACTCGACCGGGATAATGCGAAATGTTCCCCAGCCTGCCCCGACCTTCTGCAACATAGCTTTCGCGGCGTGCGGCACGAGGTTGAACTGATCGAGATCGATCGACTGCCACGGAATTACAGGATATTGCTTCAGCGACGGCTTGCGCTCTTTACCGGTTTCGTCGACCGGGGTATAGATTTCTTTGAGCTGGCCGCGTTCCGCGTCATTCACTATTTGCGGCCAGGTTTCGTCGGCTTCACCCAGGGCCACGGCATCGGCGTGGCGCGGCCCGCCGTCGCGCCCCAGGGCCTCGTCGGCCAATTCGGTGACGTGAGGTCCGCCCATCACGACCTTCACTCCGGTCGCGCGAATCGCATCGGCGATGCGGTACGCCTTCGCGATCATGCGAGTCATGGCGCCGATGCCGACTAAATCGATCTTCTGGTCGCGGACGTACTGCGCGATCTGCGCCTCGTCCATGGGCTTCGCGTTTCCGTCGATCAGCAGGACTTCATGGCCGGGCGGTGTAAGCGACTGGAGCAGAAACATCCAGAGGTGTGGCATGAAGTTGCGAGTGACCCCGTTGTCGGGGTTGTAGAGCAGAATCCTCATGACTGCTCCCTCCTCGGGAAGCGAACGTACTTCAAAGTACGTACCAGCGTGCCTCACCGCACGGAGCAATCACGAGCGATGCCAAGAACTGGCGTCTCTACTTATTTGTTAATCTTTAGTGCGGTGGTATTGGTGGGAATTCGGAACCCAGCGAATTCTACACCACCCCGAGCAAGCCGCCAGCGTTTATCACATTAACTTATGAGGAGCAGCCGGAAGTGTTCACTTTTGAACACTTGCGGAAACCAAGGGTCACGCGGGAATCGACGTCTTCTTCGCGCTCGCCTCGCGCCGCAGACGAGCCACGACGAGCCGGATTTCCTCGTAGGTAATTTCGGGAGGCAGGGCATCTTTCAAGGTTCGCAGGCGCTCCAGTTGTGCCAGACCCAGACGCTGGCAAGCCGCTTCGATGACGGCCAGGCGGTTGCGATCAATCCACTCCGGGCGGAATTCCAGTTCGCCTTTCTCCACCAGCCCGGCAACTGCGTTCACCACCGTCGCAACCTGCCGTCCGCGAATCGCAGCGATCTCCTCGAAACTCTTACCCGCCGCCAGGAGTTGCAGAGTTTCCAGCGCGGGAGCGGTTTTCTTTTCCGGCGGCGCGGCCGCCCGCGCGCCTTCGCGATATTGGCGCAGGGCCGCCAGAATTCCCTGCTCGTAGAGTTCCGCTTTCCGCTCGCCGATTCCAGTAATGTTCAGCAGTTCGGCAATCGAGCCCGGCTGCGACCGGCAAATCTCATCCAGCGAAGTATCGTGCAGCACCACGTAGGCTGGAACGCCCTGCTCTTTGGCGGTCCTGCGCCGCCACTCGCGGAGGTACTCGCGCAACTCCTGATCTGCTTCAGCAACACTCGGCACTAATCGCGTGCCGCCAGATGTGGCAGCGGCCCGGCGCACGGCAGCCGGAGTCGCCACTTCGGTCAACCACACTGGCGATGCTCCGCAGACGTCGCACGACCCGCAGGACGGCCACTTCGGAGTCTCTCCAAAATGGGTGCATATCTGCCGGTGGCGGCACTTCGCGGATTCGGCAAAGGCGCGAATCGTGTGATATCGCTGCCAGGCACGGTCGCGCTCGGCAGCATCCAGAATCTGGTTGGCAAAATATCCCAGTAGGCCGGCGTCCTGCTTTCGCCATAGCAAAATGCAGTCGGCTGGCTTTCCATCGCGGCCGGCGCGTCCTGCCTCCTGATAGAACTGCTCCACCGACTTCGGCAGGGCTAAGTGAATCACGGCCCGCACGGTTGCCTTGTTAATCCCCAGGCCGAAGGCAATCGTGCCCACAAGCACGCGGACCTCGTCCGACATCCAGCGCTCCTGATTGCGCCGCCGGTCGCCCGCGTCCATCTTGGCGTGATAACCGACCGCCGCGATCCCCTGGTCTTCTAAGAAGTCGACGGTTTCTTCCACCTTGTTGATCGTGGGCGAGTAGACGATCACATTACCCTCGTCGTAATGGCGCAGCGCGGTCACCAGCAGCGCGGTGTGTTCCACGCTGCCGCACTGGCGCACCAGGTAGCGCAGATGCGGGCGATGAAAACTGGCAATGTACTTATCGGGATTGCGCAACTCGAGTTGCGCGAGAATGTCGTGGCGCACGTGGCGCGTGGCGCTCGCCGTAAACGCCGCGATGGGATGACTCGGAAACTTCCCGCGCAGGCTGCTCAACTGCCGGTACTCTGGGCGGAACTCGTGTCCCCACTCGGAAATGCAGTGGGCCTCATCAATCGCGAAAAACGAGATCGGGACTTGCTGCAGCCAGCTCAGCGTGTCGGCGCGCTGCAAGCGCTCGGGGGACAGATAGAGCAACCGAAACGCGCCCTCTCGCGCCTGCCGTATCACGCGGCTCTGCTCCTCGTTGCTGATGGAGCTGTTCAGAACCGCCGCCGGAATCCCCATCTGCGCGAGTTGTGCCGCCTGATCCTGCATCAGCGCAATCAGCGGAGAAATCACGACTGTCGTCCGCTCCGACACAACCGCGGGCAGCTGGTAGCACAGAGACTTGCCTCCACCGGTCGGCATGACCACGCAGGTGTCATGTCCGGCGAGCAGGCTGCGCACGATCCGCTCCTGCAAAGGCCGGAACGAACTGTATCCCCAGTAGCGGCGCAAGGGGGCAAGCAGGTCGGCTTCCGGGGTCATGGAATCAGTATAGGGCGTGCCGGAAAAAGAGGAGTTGGACCGTGGTACTTTCGCGCGCCGGAGCTCCCAAACCGGAACACGGGGACCCTTTGAGATTTGTCATTCCGAGGAGCGCAGCGACGAGGAACCTGCTTTCGCTGGCAGCGGCAATGTCGCATGATCGAGGCGCACTGCAAGCCTTGGACAGATCCGATCGAACGCGATCCACAGGAATGCGATCACGAGGAAGCAAAGCACGCTGCCCTCGGGACCAACCGAGCCTCCGCTGATCCACGACGGGCCGCGCAGCGATGAACTCAGCAGGTGCCCGGGGGAGACCATCCCGCTGTCGGGCACGGAGTAGAAGAAAGTCTCGCCCCAATCCCACGCGGCGTGAAAGCCCACGGCAAACCAGAGATTGCCGGTGCGCCGCAGGGTGAGACAAAAGAACAATCCGATCAGCGCCGCAGCGAGCAAGCCGTTCCACTGCTCACCGCCGTTGCGCAGGTGAATCAGTCCGAAGGCACACGACAGGACCAATGCCGCCGGCCAGAAGCCGATGCCGCGCGCCAGCGTGAACTGAGTGTAGCCGCGCAGCAGAAATTCCTCGAATAATCCGACCAGCAGAAACATCGCAGCCCAGAACAGCGCGAACCGCGTGAGCCGCGAGCCATGCAGCACGACATGACCGAATGCGAACGCGTGCAGTCCGTAGAGAGCAAACATCAGCAGGCTGATCCCGGCGAATCCCCACAATGAGCCAATCCAGAACAAACGTCCGAACGCCTGCTTTCCGGGCAAGCCATAGGCGCTCCAGGGGCGGCGCTCGACTCGCGCCAATACCACAGCTGGAATCGCCGCGGCGACGAGGCTGCCGAACTCTGCCAGCATCATCGACCACAAACCACTGGCGCCGAGGTCGCGCGACGCGGCCAGATCAGCCGCCAGTCTCTGCAGCATGAGAAAAGTTAAAGCGTAGAAAGCCAGCCCCCAACCCGGACGCAATCCGTGCGGGCCCAGAAACAGCGTGCGCGCGTAGGAGGGCTGGGTCGCGACGGCAAAGTCGGGAGCGGACGGCGCGGGCGCGGGACTGCTCTCTGTATTCACCTCGAGTTCACTCATGGCAGAACATTTCTCCCGCAATCTTCGCGCAAACTGCCTCCGCCATGGTAAAACACTCGGCTCGACCTTATGCGGCCATATTTCACGCGCGAACGCTTCGGACGCCCGCAGTTTCTTGCCGGACTGCTGCTGCTTTGCTTTCTGGGGCAGGCATTGTGGCTGGTGCATGCCGAGCTGCGCGCGGGTCACGAGCCGGACTGGCCGGAAGAAGTCCGGATCGGCGAGGGATGGAAGCAGTGGCACGGACGCGGCGTGGCGGCAGCTCCATACTTGAACCCAGACGCTAACATCGCAGTCACCCTCGACAGTTTCGATACCGAACATTCGCCGCTGCTCTATCTGGTTTCGGCCGGACCGCTGCTGGCGTGGCCAAAGGATTTTGCGGGCGATTCGGCGCAGTACTGGCGATGGCTGCCGCGGATTCCGTTTCTTGCCTGCGGAGTTTTTCTGGGCGCATCGCTGTGGTATGTGGCGCGACGGCTCTGCGGCAATACCGGAGGGTTTGTTGCGCTCACTTTTTACTGTTTCTCTCCGTCTCTGATTCAGGCGACCGCCGTCTGGCATACCGAACCGGAGATCGTCGCTGCCTGGGGAGCTTTTGGAACAGTATTCACAGCCATCGCGGTCGCACACACGCTTTACGCTCCGCGCGAGGTGGTGCTATGGAACTGGCGGCGCATCGTGCTGCTGGGGATTTCGCTGGCGATCGCGGTGGGATCGCAGTTTTCGTTGATCGTTCTGGTTCCGATCGCGCTGGGCTTTCTGCTCTACGTCGCTCCGGTGCGGCGGCAGGCGGGAGCGGCTATCTGGATTGCGGCTTGCGTGGTGGGATTCGTTTTGCTGTTCGCGACGTACTTCTTTCATGCGCATGCGTTCGCACAGAGCATGCGGCACGCTGCGTTTTGGGGAGCGACCTGGCGCGGTTTCACCGTGCTCGGCGTCTACAAGCAGGTTGCGGTACAGATCGGGCGCGCGTGTCCCGCGCTGGCGCTGGCACTTCCGGTCGCGCTGGTGACTTATGCCGCCTGGCGTCGCACGCGCTACTTCGGCAACACCGCGCCGCTGCTGGTCGCGGTGCTGTTCCTCATTCTCGGGATGGCGCATCCGGACGTGGCCGGGGCGGGGTTTCTGCTTGCGGCTGCGCCCTTCCTGTTCGTCTTTGTCTCTGGAGTGCTGGCGGATTTGCTCGAAACAACTTACCGGCCTCTGGTGGCGGCTTGCATTGTCACGTTGCTTCTCGCTTACGTGGCCAGGACTTTGCTCGACTTGGCCCACGTGCCGCTCGGGTGAGTTGTACTTTTGATTTAGAATCGGGGCGCCCAGAACTCGCCGACCGAGAAAACATGATTATGACTTTCACTGCCGCCTTTTGGATTGCCTTGGGTGCCCCGCTTCTGCCCAGCCCAGCTGCGGCGGCGCAAAAGCCGATACCCGTCCTGCTGGTGGATGGACAAAGTGGTGGGCCTTATCACGCGTGGCAACTGACTACATCGGTTCTGAAGAAGGAACTCGAGGAAACGGGTCGGTTTGAGGTCACGGTTGCGACGTCTCCACAGTTTGGCGGGCACTTCAGTGATTTCAAACCGAGGTTCGGTGACTACAAGGCGATCGTGTGGAATTATGACGCTCCGGACTGGCCGGCGGACCAGCGCCTGCAACTGGAAGAGTACGTGAGAAATGGCGGAGGGCTGGTGGTGGTGCACGCGGCCGACAACGCGTTCGCGGAGTGGCCGGCTTGGAATCAGATGATTGGAATCGGCGGGTGGAGAAATCGATCGGAGAAATCGGGGCCGCTCTGGTATTTCAAGGATGGCAAGCTGGTTTCCGACACATCCCCGGGACCGGCGGGTTCACATGGCGCGCGCATTCCTTTCCAGGTGGTGACGCGGGAGCCAGAACATCCGATCATGAAGGGATTGCCATCGGCGTGGATGCACGCGGCCGACGAGCTCTATGCGACATTGCGGGGACCGGGCGAGCATATGACAGTGCTGGCTACGGCGCATTCCGATCCAGAAAACAAGGGCACCGATCGCGATGAGCCGATGCTGATGGTTCTGAGTTACGGGAAAGGCAGAATCTTTCATACGACGATGGGGCACGACGTGGCCGCACTGAGCTGTGTTGGATTTATGACGACGTATCAGCGCGGGACGGAGTGGGCAGCCACGGGTAAAGTCACGCAGAACGTGCCGGCTACATTTCCAACCGCGGACACGGTCAGTTTTCGCGTGGACATTGCGCGGATGGATCCGGCGTTTCTGGCCAATGCGCCGACCGCAGCGCCGCCGCAGCCCGCGCGGCCCCTGCCCGCGCAACAACGGCCATAGCCAGGATCGGCGCTGCAAGGACGGCTCGGATCGGGGAGCTCAGGTTGAAAAGGCAATCGATTCTGCTTGGCGTAGGGTGGTTTGCGCTGGTTTTCGGCCACGCCTTCAGCCCCTCCGACCAGGCACAGACGCCAAGAGTTAGCCCTCAGCCGGTTCAGCTTACATCCGAGCAGGACCATCAACGAACGATGGACCTGCTGCACATCACGTCGTTGCGGCGCGGCGTGGATGGGGACCCGAAATCGCCTAACGCCGCGAATTACGACGACTCCAGGGCGAATTCGGATTTGAAACTTCCCGACCCGCTGCGGTTGAAGAAGGGAAAGAAAGTCACGACGGCGAAGATGTGGTGGAAAAAGCGGCGGCCGGAGATTGTAGAGGATTTCGACCGCGAGATCTACGGCCGTGTGCCCAGGAACACGCCGAAAGTGAACTGGGAAGTCGTCAGTACGACGAAGGAAATGAACGGCGACGTTCCGGTCATCACCAAGAGATTAAGCGGACACGTCGACAACTCGGCTTACCCACTGGTGAAGGTGGACATCGATTTAACTCTGACGACGCCGGCCAATGCGAACGGGCCGGTGCCGGTGATAATGGAATTCGGGTTGAGTCCAGAGGTGCTGGCGGCGCTGGCGAAGCGGTTTCCAGAAATGTTCAAGCCGGGCGCCGGCCCGACGTGGCAGCAGCAGGTTCTCACGAAGGGCTGGGGTTACGCCGTTTATATTCCGACCAGCGTGCAGAAAGACAACGGCGAAGGACTGACGCAAGGCGTGATTGGGTTGGTGAATAAGGGCCAGCCTCGTGGGCTCGAGGATTGGGGTGCGTTGCGGGCGTGGGCGTGGGGTGCGAGCCGGGCGCTCGACTATTTTGAGACCGACAAATCGGTAGACGCCAAACAAGTCGGCGTGGAAGGGCATTCGCGCTACGGCAAGGCGGCGCTGGTCGCGATGGCTTATGATCCGCGGTTTGCCATCGGGTATATCAGTTCGTCGGGCGAAGGCGGGGCCAAACTTTTCCGTCGCAACTTTGGCGAGCAGATCGGCAACGTCGCCGGAACCGGCGAGTATCACTGGATGGCGGGCAACTTTCTGAAGTATGCGGGACCGCTGACGGAAAACGATTTGCCGGTGGATGCTCACGAGTTGATCGCGCTGTGCGCGCCGCGTCCGGTGTTTATTGGCGCGGGCGCGACCAGCGGGGATGGGTGGGTGGATGCGAAGGGAATGTTCCTGGCGGCGGTGGGCGCCGGTCCGGTGTACAAGCTGTTGGGTGGAAAGGAACTGGGAACGAGCGAGTTTCCTTCCATCGGGACGGCGCTGATCGATGGAGACATTGCCTTCCGTCAACACAGCGGCGGGCATACGCCGGCGCCGAACTGGCCTACGTTTCTGACGTTTGCCGGTCGGTATTTGAAGACGCCGGCGATTTCGTTAAAGTCGATGCAGTGAGGCGCACGCAAACGCAAGGTCCCTCCACTCCGCCGTCGCTTTGCTCCGGCTCCGGTCGGGATGACAGTTTTTGGGAGAGGCTCCGTTGCAGGGAGAAAGCGCCGCACTCCTTCGCTGCTGACTTGAAGAGAGTGCGGCGTGATTGACTACGCACCTTCAGGCGAATGCAGCACTCGGAAGGTATTGCCGCCGTTCGAATAAACGAGCAACAATGCGTCCTCGCCCTTGGGCACTTTCGCCAGGGCTTGCTGCACGTCACTCGCCGACTGAACTTTGTGGCGGTTCACTTCGAGGATGATGTCTCCCCGCTGCAGACCGGCATTGTCGGCGGGGCTTCCGGGCTGCACCTGCTCGATCACGGCTCCGTGGATATCGCTGGGCGCCTGGAGCTGATCGCGCAGTTCGGGCGTCAGGTTGCTGAGGCCGATGCCCCAGTGCATTTTGCCTTCACCGCTGCCTGAGTCTTCCTTGCCTTCAGACGAACGGCTGCCCAGTTCTTCCAGAGTGACGGGAACGCTAATGGTTTTTCCGTCACGCAGAACCCTGAGCATGATTTTGGCGCCGGGTTGTTTCTGTCCAACCAGCACCTGGAGTTCGCCGGCGTCGCTGACCTTCTGGCCATCGATTTCAGTGATGACGTCGCCGATCTGCAGGCCGGCTTTGGCTCCGGGCGAATCGGGCTCAACTTGGGTGACCACGCCTCCAGCCGCGGTGGTCTCGTCGAAGAACTTCGCGTTCTCCGGAGTGACGTCGGCGATGCCGATGCCGATGTGGCCGTGGCTGACTTTGCCGTCACGAATCAGCGTCTCGACCGTGGGCCTGACGATCTGCGTCGGAATCGCGAATCCCATGCCGGAGAACGTGCCGGAAGGCGAGACGAGGAAGGTGTTGATGCCGACGACTTCGCCGCGGGCATCGACCAGCGGTCCGCCGGAATTGCCGGGATTGATGGCTGCGTCGGTCTGGATGAACTCGCCCGGCTTGCTGGGATTGGTCGGGTCAGGGTTGGCGCGATTCACGGCGCTGACGATGCCGCGCGTGACCGTGAAACGGAATCCGTACGGATTGCCGAAGGCCAGCACGGTTTGACCGGGGCGAACTTCTTTCGAGTCGCCCCAGGGAGCGCTGGCCAGGCCGGTCGCGTCCACTTTCAAGACGGCCAAGTCGGTCAGGGGATCGGTGCCGATGAGTTTCGCTTTCAGGACGCGGCGATTGCTGGTGGTGACGCGGATGTCGACGGCTCCTTCGACCACGTGGTTATTGGTGACGATGTAGCCGTCGGGCGAGATCACGACGCCGCTGCCCATGCCGTGCTCGATCTGGGGTTGGCGCTGCATGTGCTGCCCGAAGAATTGTCCGAAGGGACCGCCCTGGCCGCCCTGACCAAAGAATTGTTGCATGTCCTCCGGCCCTTGCCGGCCGGCCATGTCGGGCCTGGTGCGCGACGTTACGGTGACGTTGACGACCGCTGGAGTGACGCGGGCCGCCAGAGTTTCCATCGCCTTATCGAGGGCGAGGAGTGCTCCGACGCTGTCGGCGTCGAGCGGAGCGGCCGAGGGCGCGGCTTCGGCTGCCCGCGCCGAGGCTGGTTTTGCGAATTCATAAGTGACGAACGAAGCGGCCAGTGCCACGGCAAGCATTGGCACCGCCAGGCGCCGCGTCCATTTGTTTGTGCTGTCTTTCAACCGCGTTCCTGCATTCATTGGAGTTAGATCCTTTCGAGAGTTTTTACAACTAATTCATTAGTTTCTGAAATCGTGCTACCGCGTCTTGTCTGCTGCCTTTCATATCTGTTTTTCGAACTAGGTTTGTTTCGGTGGAATTCGGTTGCCGTTGGGATCGACCACTGGATGCAGAACCACCACGCGCCACAGTTGGATCTGATAGACCTGAGGGTCCGAAGGCCCAGTGGAACTGCTTTCAAAAACTACAAAGAGAGTCTCGGTGAAGGCGAACCGGGAGGCGTCCGCGCTCGCGAGGTGGACCATGCTGGCGGCGCACTGCTCCGGAGCGCTGGACTGCAATGCCGTTTTTTCCAGGCTCATCGGTTGGCGATGGCTCGCGACCGTGGTCGTCTTCGCCGGCGTCAGTCCCCACTTCTCGCGCACAGGACGCGCGAGAAATGGGACACCCGGCGTCGCGCTACTGGCCCTGGGTGAACTGGCTGCAATCACGGAAGCTGGAGCAACCGGGGCACCATCCTGGAACGCAATCAGCCGGGGCGCCCTTGAAATCCAGGCGACGCACGCGAGGGCGAACGCCGCCACTAACGAAACGGCGGGCTTCCAGTTGCGTCCCGTGCCCGTCGGCCGGTTCCCGTCGAGAATCTGGGCGACGCGGAGCGAGGTGTGACGAATTCGGCCAAGGGCAGCTTGCGCCAAGGCCACGCTGCGCTGCACTAGATTGCGCTGGACCAGACTGCGCTGAAGCAGAGTCTTTTCGGCGAGGTGTGTCAGGCATTCTGCATACGCACGTGGGCTTGAGGTTTCGGCGACCACGGCATCGTCGCAGGCCATCTCGCGTTCCAACGAGATTCGCTTTTCGATCCACCAGACCGCGGGATGAAAGAAGAACAGCGCCTTGACCAGCTTCTGGGCAAGGTTGGTCCAGTCGTCCCACCGGCGCAGGTGCGCCAGTTCGTGGAGCAGAATCTGGTTGAGTTCCTCCGGGGAAAGTTCTTGCATGACCCAACTGGGGAGAATGACTGCGGGCTTCACCAGACCGATGGCGGTCGGAACATGCACCAGGTCGGAAGTGCAGAGCATCACTGGCCGGGTCGATCCATTCAGGGGCGATCCGTTGCGCGCCAGAGTTTCCTGCAGGCGGGCGTCTAACGTCGCGGGATCGACGGGAGAGCAACTGTTGCGCAGAACGTGCAGATGCCACAGACCTCGCGCGACACCGAGCAAAGACCATGCGGCGATTGCAGCCCAAGCGAAGAAGATGTAAAGAGCCCAGGAGCCGGGGAGCGTGATCGCCGAGTGGCTTGCGGTCTGCGCAGGAATGCTCGTGCCATGCGCCCACGAGGCGATTCCCCACGATGCTCCGGCCAACGATACTCCGGCCAACGATACTGCGGCCAACGCGGGCAGAACCGCGATGCCGATGAGGGCAGAAAACCAAACCGCGAACTTGGTGCTCGAACTACGCAGGCGAGCTGCCCTGAGAACTGCGCCGGCGAAGGCCGCGATCAGCGTGCCTTCGATCAAGCAGTTCACGATCTGAACCGCTGAAGCTTGCGCGATCGCATGCAGGTTGAAGGCTGCGGTCATCGTTTCGGCTGACATTATTTCGGCGGTCATCGTTGGGTCACTTGCTCCTTTCAAGCAGCCGGCGAAGGCGATCGAGTTCTTCCGCGTCGATGCTGGTTTCTTCCAGGGCGTTCAGCACGAGCTGTTCATGGGAGTTGCCGAAGAAGCGGCTGACCAGGTGCCGCACCTCGAATCGCGTCGCGTCAGTGCGGTCGATTAGCGGCTGATACACGTGAGCGCGCTTGTCCTTGACGTGCTTGACGTAACCCTTTTTCTCCAGGATGCGGATGATGGTGAGGACAGAGTTGTAAGCTAAAGCAGGCTTCGCGGGCAGAGCGTCCAGCACCTCGTGAACGGTCGCCGAGTGCCGCTCCCAAAGCACATTCATGATGCGCAACTCGGCTTCCGTCAGAGTTGCGGACTTGCTGCGGGCCAATGGTTTCTCCTCCCGAGTAGTGAGACGCGCCAGCGCTAAAAAGGTCAACTAATTTCTTAGTTGCGAAGAGGTGGGATTGGGTTGCATGCGGTCCGCGGAAAGCTCCAATCTCTCCAAGTTATTAGAACAACAAGGGATACTGTTTGTTGCGGATGCTCTACTGCCTGACCGGCAACTGCAAATACCGCCGGGCGTTGTCGTAGCAGACGTCTTGAATGAGCCTTCCCAGCAGCGCATCGTCCTCCGGCAGTTCACCCTGCACGACATCACGCCCGACGATGTCGCACAGGACGCGGCGGAAGTATTCGTGGCGTGGGTACGACATGAACGAGCGAGAGTCGGTGACCATGCCGACGAAGCGCGAGAGCAGGCCGGCGTTCGAGAGAGCGTCGAGTTGCGCGGTGATGCCCTGCTTCTGGTCGAGGAACCACCAGGCGCTGCCAAATTGAATTTTGCCGGGACGGTCTCCATCCTGAAAGCTGCCGGCCAGGGTTGCGAACTGAAAGTTGTCGGAGGGGTTCAGGTTGTACAGGATCATCTGCGGCAAGGCGTTTTCCCGGGCGAGCAGATCGAGGTAGGCAGCGAGATGCCGGGCCTGGGGGAAATCGCCGATGGCGTCGTAACCAGTGTCTGCTCCGAGCTTGCGGCGGGCCGCGGTGTTCACGTTGCGCAGGGCGCCCAGGTGCAATTGTTTGGTCCAGGCTTTTTCAGCATCGAGGCGGCCGAAGAAAAGCATCATGAAGGACGCAAACTGGATGCGTTCATCTTCGGCGATGGTCCCGGCGATGGATTTCCCTTCGCGCGCCTTGGCGAAGACGAGCGCGGCCGCTCGCTCGGAACATGGAGTCGCGTAGCAATGCTCTAATCCGTGGTCGGAGAGACGGCAGCCCAGGGAATGAAAATAGTCGTGACGGCAGCGAAGCGCTTGCAAAAAGTTGCTGAGGTTCTGGACGTCTACGTTGGCGGTTTTCTCAAGCTGTTCGAGCCAGGGCAAGAACCCCGCATCGCCGATGGCCAGAGCTTTGTCGGGACGGAAAGCCGGAAACACTTGCGTCGGCAGGTTCGATTTCGCGATCGCGCGATGATGGCGAAGGTCGTCAATAGGGTCGTCGGTGGTGCACAGCGTTTCGACGCGGAACTTTTGCAGGATAGAGTGCGCGGTCAGGTCGGCCGATAGCGCGGCGTTGGCGCGCTCCCAGATCGAGGGAGCGGAAGTTTCATCCAGCAGTTCGGTGATGCCGAAGTAGCGCTGCAGTTCGAGGTGCGTCCAGTGGTAGAGGGGATTGCGCAGCGTGTAGGGAACGGTTCGCGCCCAGGCCAGGAATTTCTCGTAGGGCGGGGCGTCGCCGGTAATGTACTTTTCCGGTATGCCGTTGGCTCGCATAGCCCGCCATTTATAGTGGTCTCCCTCGAGCCAGATTTCGAAGAGATTGGCGAACCGGCGATTTTCAGCAAGGTCGCGAGGAGAAAGGTGACAGTGGTAGTCGAGGATGGGCTGCGAGGCCGCGAACTGATGATAGAGACGCCGCGCCGCGTCGTTCGACAGAAGGAAATCTTCGCTAAGAAAGCCGTTCATGGACGCGATGCCGGATGACCGGCGAGTCAATTCACGAATCATATCAGTTCAGGGCGACCAGCTCCGTTCGCACCGAGATCCTTCACTTCGCCTGAAAAGCGGCTCCGTTCAGGATGACGCCCCCAGAGAGATTGGCATTCTGCTTTCAAACTGACGTACTACGCAGTTCAGCAACGGCTTGACGGAGAGGCCCTGCGCCATGTGTAGTGATGAACGCATAGGGATGCACTTCGCCGGTGCGAACATTCACGTGAACCCACCTCCCATTACAGCTGTTCCGGATGTTGTCCCGCCTGAGCCCGCGAGTGGCATGGGTGGCCGGCGGTGGTTGATCTGCGGCTTGCTGTTTTTTGCGGCCACGGTGAACTACATGGACCGGCAGGTGATCGCGCTACTCAAGCCGACGCTGCAAATTCAGTTCGGTTGGACGGAAGTCGGGTACAGCAATATCGTCACGGCTTTCCAGTTTGCCTATGGGGCCGGATTACTTTTCATCGGAAAGCTGATCGACCGGCTGGGCACGCGAAAGGGATTCTCGCTGGCGGTATTTGTGTGGAGCGCGGCCGCCATGGCGCATGCGGCGGCAGGCTCGGTATTTCAATTCGCAGTGGCGCGCTTCAGCCTGGGAATCGGTGAGGCTGGGAGTTTTCCAGCATCGGTGAAAGCGGTGGCCGAATGGTTTCCCAAGCGGGAACGCGCGCTGACGACGGGCCTGTTCAATTCCGGTTCGAACATTGGAGCGCTGGTAACGCCACTGGTGGTGCCTTGGATTACTCGTCGCTTTGGATGGCGCATGGCATTCATCGCCACCGGCGCGCTGGGATTTCTTTGGATCGTGTGTTGGCTCTCCCTCTATCACCGCCCGGAAGATGACACAAAAGTTTCGGCAGCAGAGCTGGCCCACATCCAGAGCGATCCTCCAGACCAGAAAATGGCGACAGACAAAACGGTTCCCTGGAAAACTCTGCTCACCCTTCGCCAGGCGTGGGCAATCGCCATAGGAAAGTTCTTTACCGACCCGATCTGGTGGGTCTATCTGTTCTGGATGCCGGATTTCCTGAGCCGCAATCTGGGGTTGAGCCTGAGCGGTATGGCGCTGCCGCTGTTCGTCATCTATAGCGGAGCCTGCGTGGGAAGCATCGGCGGGGGATGGCTTTCCGGTTCGCTTCTGAAGCGAGGATGGACTCTGAACGCGAGCCGCAAGAGCGCGCTGCTGCTGTGTGCGCTGGCCGTGACGCCCATCATGATCTCGGCGCGCACGACGAATGCATGGCTGGCCGTCTGTCTGATCGCGATCGCGGCGGGAGCGCATCAAGGATGGTCGGCAAATATCTACACGCTGGCGTCGGACATGTTTCCCCGGAGCGCGGTAGCGTCCGTGGTGGGATTCGCCACCATGGTGGGAGCGTTCAGCGGAATGTTTGTGGCCAAGGCCGTGGGATACATTCTGCAACGCACCGGTTCGTATGTACCCGTGTTTTTGATGGCCGGCTTAGCGTATCTGGTCGCGTTCGGTTTCGTGCAGGTGCTGGCGCCACGGCTGGAACCGGCGGAGGTCTGATTCGCGGTTTGCTCGCGGTTGATCTGCGTTTTGTATAATCTGCGGCTTCGGTGAGAAGGTCGGGTTTCGCCGCATCGGGAGCGTGGGCCGTATGCTAGTCAGAGTATTTCCGGACAAAGTTTCCTTGAGCCGCGCAGCCGCCGAGCAGGCTGCGACTGCGATTCGGCGGGCGATCGAGGAGCGTGGACACGCGCGGATTATCGCTGCCACGGGAGCTTCGCAATTTGATTTCCTGGACGCGCTGACGAAGGCTTCGGGCATTGATTCGACAAAGATTGATTGGCCAAAGGTTGAGGGCTTTCACCTGGACGAGTACATCGGGATGCCGGTCGCTCATCCTGCAAGCTTCCGCAAGTTTTTGATGGAGCGCCTGGTAAGCAAGACTGGAATCGTCAAGTTTCACTGGATCGAAGGAGACGCCGCCGATCCCGCTGCGGTGATTCGTGAAGTGGGTAAGGAGCTGGCCTCGGCACCCGTTGATGTTGCCTTCGTGGGAATTGGAGAGAACGGGCACATCGCGTTCAACGATCCACCGGCGGATTTCGCGACTGAGGATCCATACATCATGGTGAACCTGGATGAGCCTTGCCGACGTCAGCAAGCGGGCGAAGGATGGTTTGCCGATATTTCGCAGGTGCCTCAACGCGCGATCTCGATGTCGCCGCGGCAGATTCTCAAGGCCAGAGAGATCGTCGCGGTGGTCCCTGACCAGCGCAAGGCGCAAGCAGTGAAGGCATGCCTGGAAGGAGAGGTCAGTCCCATGGCGCCAGCGTCGATTTTGCGCAGGCATGCGAATACGACTCTCTATTTGGACAAGGACTCTTCTTCTCTGCTGAGCGCGGCGCTGCAGAGTGCGCTGCGTGAGAACTCGCAAATCCTGGTGAGTTCTTAGGGACAGAAAAATACCATCGCAATGGCGAACGCCCGGAAGCCGATTCCGTCGTTACGTTGGTGGATTGGCGGGCTGCTGTTCGCTTCGACGGTCATTAACTACATCGACCGGCAGACGCTTTCTCTTCTCGCGCCGTATCTCAAACTCGAATATCACTGGACCAACACCGACTACGCGAATATCGCCATCGCGTTCCGGGTGGCGTATTCCATTGGGCAGACCGGATTCGGCAGGCTGATGGATCGCGTTGGCACGCGCCGCGGGCTGACGCTGAGCGTGATCTGGTATTCGACGATCTCGATGCTCACTTCGCTGGCGAGCGGGTTCTATAGCTTCGCAACGTTTCGCTTTTTGCTGGGCACGGGCGAGTCGGCGAACTGGCCGGCTGCGACCAAGGCGGTCTCGGAATGGTTTCCGAAACGAGAACGCGCCTTGGCGACTGCGCTGTTTGACAGCGGGTCTTCCATTGGTGGCGCGGTCGCGCCGTTTATTGTGTTGTGGATTTACTTTCGCTGGGGATGGCGGCCGGCATTCATGATCCCGGGGACGCTGGGTTTTTTGTGGCTGATTGCCTGGCGCTGGCTTTACTATCCGCCGGAAGATCACCCACGGATCAGCCCGGCCGAACTGGCCATGATCGTGGCCGACAAGCGCGAATCGGACGCGCCACAAGACGGCAAGATTCGTCCGCGATGGCGCGATCTGTTGCGACTTCCGCAGACTTGGGGAGCAATCATCGCCAGGGCATTCACCGATCCGGTCTTCTTTTTTATCACCGAGTGGTTCCCGATTTATCTGGTGGCGAAAGGGATTGAGCTCAAGAGCGGACTGATCGCGGTGTGGATTCCGTTCATCGCCGCCGACGTGGGAAGCTTTTTCGCGGGATGGGTCTCGGGCTATCTGATCAAGCGCGGATGGTCGCTGGGCGCGGCTCGTAAGGCGCCGATTGTTTATGGTGGGATCGGCATGACGTTGCTCATCCTGACGATCTTCACGACCAACTTGTATTTGATTGCGTTTCTATTTGCGCTCGTAACCTTTACTTACGCCGGATTCACGACCATGGCCAACGTGTTGCCTTCGGACTTGTTCGGCAGCGAATCGGTGGCGTCGGTGAGCGGGCTGAGCGGGACGGGCGCGGGCATCGGGACGATCGTTGCATTCAAGCTGATTGGTTATGTTTCCGACGCTCGCCAGGGTGCGGGCACGCATTCATTCGATCCTATCGTGATTCTCGCCGGAGTGGTTCCGCTGGTGGGGATGATTCTGGTGTTGTTCCTGCTGCGAAATACAGAGGCGACAGAGCAGGGACTCGTGCGCCGGATTTGAAGGTTTGGTTACACTCTTGGAGTGGTTGAGGAGAACCCTTTTGAAGATCACGGACGCAAAAGTATTCGTCACTTGCCCGGGACGGAATTTCGTTACGTTGAAAATCTCGACGGACGAGGGCGTGTACGGATTGGGGGATGCAACTCTGAACGGGCGGGAGTTGGCGGTTGCGTCTTATCTATCTGACCACCTGATTCCGTGCCTCGTGGGACGCGATCCGTTTCAGACGGAAGATGTCTGGCAATACCTCTACCGCGGCGCGTACTGGCGGCGCGGACCGGTGACCATGACGGCGATCGCGGCCGTCGACATGGCGCTGTGGGACATCAAAGGCAAAGCGCTGAAGACGCCCGTCTATAACCTGCTTGGAGGGCAAAGCCGAACCGGTGTGATGGTGTACGGGCACGCGAATGGACGCGACATCGAAGAGACCGCGGAGGAAGTTGCGAAGTACAAAGAGATGGGCTACCTGGCGGTGCGGGCGCAATCGGGAATACCGGGACTGCCGTCCACTTACGGCGTGGCGCACGACAAGCTCTATTACGAACCGGCGGAGAGAGGTTTGCCTCCCGAGAATGTCTGGTCGAGCGAAAAATATCTTCTGCAGGTTCCGAAGTTATTCGAAGCTTTGCGCCTGAAGTTTGGGGACGACCTTCATCTGCTGCATGATGTTCATCACCGGCTGACTCCGATTGAAGCGGCGCGATTGGGAAAGAGTTTGGAGCCCTATCACCTGTTCTGGCTGGAAGACGCGGTGACGGCGGAGTTGCAGGAGGGGTTCCGGATTGTTCGGCAGCATACGACTACGCCGCTGGCCGTCGGCGAGGTTTTCAATTCGGTTTGGGATGCGCACATTCTTATCGAAGAACAGCTGATCGACTACCTCCGCATGACAGTGGTACATGGCGGAGGCTTGACGCATCTGAAGAAAATCGCCGCGCTGGCTGAGATTTATCATGTGCGGACGGGATGCCACGGTGCGACCGATTTGTCGCCGGTGGCGATGGCGGCGGCGCTGCACTTCGATATCTCGGTGAACAATTTCGGCATTCAGGAATATATGCGGCATACACAGGAGACCGACGAAGTTTTCCCGCATGCGTACTCGTTCAAGGGCGGCTACCTGCATCCGGGCGACGCGCCGGGATTGGGGGTCGATTATGATGAGCAGTTGGCGGCAAGATTTCCGTACGAGCGGGCTTATCTGCCGGTGAACCGCAAGCTCGACGGGACCATGTTCAACTGGTGATGTTCAACTGGTAGAAGCAGACGTAGAACCGTTCATTCTAAGGAACCTCGAGGGATTATGGGTTACAAGCCGCTGGATCTCGACGGCAAGGTGGCGGTGGTTGTCGGGGGAAGTTCTGGAATCGGTAAGACGCTCGCGCTCGGCCTGGCGCAGGCGGGAGCGGATGTTGTTGCGAGCGCGCGGCGCATTGAGCTTGTAAAAGAACTGGCAGACGAGATCGAATCTTTGGGACGCCGGTCGTTGCGTGTAGCTTGCGATGTGGCGGACCGGGAATCGTTAGAAAAACTGCTGAAAGCTTGCGTCGATGCGTTTGGAAAAGTCGACATCGTGGTCAACGCGGCGGGCATCACGAAACGGGCTCCCACGCTGGATTATCCCGAAGCGGACTGGAACCGCATTATGGAAACGAACCTGACGGGCACGCTGCGCTCTTGCCAGGTGTTCGGACGGCACATGATCGAGCGGCGCTATGGGCGGATCATTAACATCGCGTCCATGGGGACGTTCCTGGCGTTGTTTGAGGTGGCCGCATACTCCGCCAGCAAGTCGGCGGTGGCGTCGCTGACGAAGTCACTGGCGATCGAGTGGGCTCGGCATGGAATCTGCGTCAACGCGATTGCGCCGGGATATTTCCGCACGCCGCTCAGCGAGAAACTGTTGGTCGGGACCGGCCGCGGAAACGAAGTGCTGATGCGAACTCCCATGAAACGGTTTGGCGAACTCGAAGAACTGGTGGGAGCGGCGGTTTTCCTGGCTTCGGACGCGGCCAGCTTTGTGACTGGCGTTGTGCTGCCCGTCGATGGTGGAGTTCTGGCAAGCGGCGTGAATCAGTAACGCTCGTGCACAAACCCGATGCTAGTGACCCTTCTTTTCGTGGAGCGCGGCTCGCGCAGTGTTAACCGCATGCACCAACTCCTGGGCTGCGGCGGTGATTTTCTCCAGATTTCCTTCGCGCAAGGCCTGCGCGTCAACCAAATCGGCGCCAACGCCGAGAGCGAAAGCGCCGGCGGCGATGAACTCGGCGGCATTCGCCGCATTGACCCCTCCGGTCGGAATCAGCGCGGCGTGCGGGAATGGGGCTTTGAGTGACTTCAGATATTTGGGCCCACCCACATTGCCGCAGGGAAAGATTTTGACCAGGCGTGCGCCATGGTCGTGAGCATTCATCAGTTCGGTGGGAGTGAGGGCGCCGGGGATCGCCAATTTCTCTGAGACCCGCGCGATGGAGAGCACCGGAGGGGACAAACCGGGACTTACCAGGAACTCGGCTCCGGCGCGAATGCAGGACTCGGCCTGGTCCGCGGTGATGACCGTGCCGGCTCCGATAAGAACTTTGTTGCCGTGCTGCTGCGCCACCTCGCGGATAACGGATATGGCATTGGGAACAGTCATGGTGATTTCGACCACGGGAATGCCGGCGGCGCAGATCGCATGCACTGCGCGGGTGGCTTCGTCGACTGTGGCCGCGCGGATTACGGGAATGATTCCGATTTCTTCGATCTTGCGAATGACTTCGTCAATGGTCATATTGTTCTCACCTACGGATGGCACGAGTGGTTCTAACGTCCAATCTTAACGTTCGATCTCAACGCTCGATCCGGGCGGTTCGCGATTTCATAGCTTGCAGAACTTCCGCCAGCGTGGCCATGGTCGTGTCGCCGGGTGTAGTCATCGCCAGCGCGCCGTGCGCGGCGCCGCAGTCGACTGACCACTGCGGATCTTTGCCGGACAGAAATCCGTAAATCAATCCGGAAGCGAAGGAATCGCCTCCGCCGACGCGATCGTACACCTCGAGATTTTCACGCACGGGCGTCTCAAAAAAGCTGCCGTCGCTGTAGCACAGTGCTCCCCAGTCATTCACAGTTGCCGTTTTCGCGTGGCGAAGAGTCGTGGCAATCACGGCCAGCGTGGGATATTCCTTCACCACGGTTTCGATCATCTGCTTAAACCCAGCAGTTTCCAGCGTCGAATGTTGCTCATCAAGACCGGAGACGGGAAAGCCTAGAGCAGCCGTGAAATCCTCTTCATTGCCCAGCATCACGTCGACCAGCGGCGCGAGACGGCGGTTCACTTCCTGCGCTTTCGCTTTTCCGCCAATCGACTTCCAGAGTGACGAGCGGTAGTTCAAATCGTAAGAAACCACAGTGCCGGCGCGCTTGGCGACTTCCATGGCTTCCTGGGCGACAAGAGGCGTGGTCTCTGAGAGGGCGCAGAAGATTCCGCCGGTGTGAAACCAGCGGGCTCCGTCTTTGGAGAAAATCCGGTCCCAATCGATCTCGCCGGGCTTCAGTTGGGAGACGGCGGTGTGTCCGCGGTCGGAACAACCGAGGGCGGGGCGAATGCCAAAGCCACGCTCGGTGAAGTTCAATCCGTTGCGCACGATGCGGCCAACACCGTCGAACGGCGCCCAGCGTACGTATTTCTGGCTGACGCCGCCTTGCAGCATGAGGTCTTCGACCAGACGGCCGACAGGATTGTCCGCGAGCGCGGTGACGATCGCGGTCTCCATTCCAAAGCAGCGTTTGAGGCCGCGGGCTACGTTGTATTCCCCCCCGCCCTCCCAGGCGCGGAAATGGCGGGTGGTGGAAATGCGCTCATCTCCTGGATCGAGGCGCAACATAACTTCGCCCAGACTGACCAGGTCCCAGGTGCAGTCGCCTTTCGCTTTGAGCTTCAGTTTCGCCATGATTGTTCGGCTAACCTGTTAAACCCAAATATGATACAGGTTGCAGGCTGCACGCAGGGAAGACCCGCGCTTTCCGATTCAAAAATAAAGCGGACGGGAGTGTAAGAAGTCATCCCCTCCGCCGTCTTTAGTGGTGAAAGAGCAATTGGAGGCGTACCCTGCAAACCGCGCTGGCCGAGGAATTGGCGATCGTCGTACCGAGCGAATTCGAGCGGGTTTTCCGGGCGCATCATGGCCTGGTGTTCCGCACGGCATACCGGATCACGGGCAATGCCGCGGACGCCGAGGACGTGTCGCAGACGGTATTTCTGCGCCTGTTCCGGCGGGGGAAGAGCGCGGACGCGCTGGAGAATGAAGAGGGTTACCTGCGCCGGGCGGCCATCAACGCGGGCCTGGATGTGATGCGTTCGCGGCAGACGGATCGCACCGTGGAACTGCCGGATTTGCCGGCCGAGCCAGCGAACGAGGACCCGCGCGAGCTTCGGATGGCGCTGGGGCAGGCTCTGCGGCGGGCGATGGCTCAACTCAAGCCGCGGTGGGCGGAAGTTTTTGCATTGCGATTTCTTGAGGGCTTCAGCAATCCGGAGATTGCGCGGATGCTGGGCATTTCACAGGTGCTGGTGGCGGTGATTGTTCACCGCACGCGGCAACAGCTCCGCAAGGAACTGGGCTCGTATCGGTTTTCTAATACGTAATTAGGGCACTAATGTAGGGTACCCAGGAGACAGGCCATGAAAAATGAAGAGTTTGACCGTTTGCTGTCGGCGATTCGAAACGAGCAGGTAGATGACCAGGTGGTCGCGCAGGCTGGCGAACGCGTCTGGAAATCGATTGCCGGGGCGCCCGCCGAGCTGAGCACGCACACGCTGCGCACCTGTGAGGATTTTCAGGCGCTGGTCCCGGGATATCTATCGCAGCAGCTCGCGCCGGCGCGCGCCTTGCTGTTTGGCGATCATGTGCTTGCCTGTGTGGCTTGCCGGCATGCGCTGGAGCGGGCGCGAGATGGAGAGCGGCAACCGACTTTCCGGCTTGAAGCCAAGCGTCCCGGTTCAATCAACAATTCCCGCGCCGGTTCCGTCGTCAGTTCAAGGGCATGGCGCTGGGGAATGGCTGCGGCCGGGGTTGTGGCCGTCGCGGTTGCAGTGGTTGCGTTCAACCTCGGGATCCTTCCCGGGCAACATTCCGTTCGAGCTGCGGTCGCGACTGTGGACGGATCGCTCTATGCGGGATCGGGCGCGGAAATGCGTCTGATTCCGGTGGGATATGAGATCCGGAACGGAGACGAGATCCGCACCGCGAAAGGATCGACTGCGGTGGTGCGGCTGCTCGACGGCTCGCTGGTCGAGATGGGCGAGCGCTCCGATCTTTCGGTATCGCGGGCATGGAAGGGCACGACGATTCATCTGGATGGCGGCCAGGTCATTGTGCAGGCGGCGAAGCAGCGGACGGGGCGGCTCTATGTCGCCACCGACGATGGTCTGGTCTCGGTGAAGGGGACCATTTTTTCGGTGAACCATGGGATCAAGGGTTCGCGCGTGGCGGTGATTGAAGGTGTGGTGCGGGTGGACTACGGAGAGAGCACCACCGACCTGCACGCCGGGGATGAAGCGACTTCCAGTCCGAGCGTGGCGAAAGTCCCGATCCCGAATGAGATTGCGTGGAGCAAGAATTCCGCAAAATACCTGGCGTTGCTGGGGGATTTCGCGGTTCTGCAGAAACAGTTTGCGGCGATCCCGGGGCCGGGATTGCGGTACAGTTCTGAGCTTCTGCCCTACGTTCCCGAACACACCGTGGTCTACGCGGCGATTCCGAATCTTGCGAATACTTTGGGAGAAGCCAGCCGGCTGTTCCAGGACCGGCTGCAGCAGAGTCCGGAGCTGCGCAACTGGTGGCGGCAACAGCAAAAAGGAAGCGGACCGAAACTGGAGGATGTTCTGAATCAGGTGAAGACATTCAGCAGCTACCTGGGAGATGAGGTCGTGATTGCCGTGGGAAAGGAAGGGACAACCTACACGGCACCGGTCATATTGGCGAAGGTGAAGGAGAGTGGGCTGGAATCTTTCTTGCAAAACGCGGGCCGCAAGCTGAGTTCGAATTCGTCGCAAGTTGCGTTGCAGACGGTTCGAAATCCTTGGGCGGTGACGCCGGGGCCCGGCCAGCCGCTGCTGGTTTATGTCAGCAGCGATCTGATGATCGCCAGTTCGGATCTGGGGGAACTGCAACATGCGGTGACGCGTTCGCAGCAGGAAAGCACCAGTTCCTTCGCGGCGACGCCGTTTTACCAGCAGATTGCCCGCTCCTATGAACAAGGAGCAGAGTGGCTTTTCTGCGTGGACATGGAACAAATCGTCGCGCAGAACGTACAAGCTGATAGCAACTTGCCAACAGGGATGGGGGACGTGCGCTACCTGACGATGGAACACCGGGAAGTTGGCGGCAAGAGCGAGAGCCATGCCGACTTGACGTTTGCGTCGGAGCGGCAGGGCGTGGCCTCGTGGCTGGCTGCGCCGGCGTCGATGGGGTCGCTGGAGTTCGTGTCGCCCGATGCCAGCATGGTGACCTCGGCGGTCATCAAGAATCCGAAAAGCATCATGGAAGAAGTGTTCAAGATGATCGGGAGCGGCGACGCAGCGTTCACCGAGCACCTGGACGAATTCGAATCCAAGACCGGCGTGAACGTGCTGAACGATCTGGCGGCGCCGCTCGGGGGCGAAGTTACGATGGCGTTCGATGGTCCGATGCTGCCCACGCCTCGGTGGAAGCTGATTTTCGAGGTGTACGATCCTTCAACCCTGCAGTCGACGATCGGCAAATTGGTGGAGAGTTTCAATCGCGAGCCCAACATGGGAGGGCAAACGCTGCTGTTGACGCAGCGACAGGTTGGGTCCAGAACTTACTTCGTGATCAGCAATCCGAATAAGCCGAACTTCGAAATTGACTACACGTTTGTCGACAGTTATCTGATTGCCGCGCCGGATATGGCGACGATCTCGCGGGCCATTCAGTCGCGCGAGGCGGGGTACACGCTGGCGAAATCGGCGGGCTTTCAGGCGCTGCTGCCGAACGATGGCTACACGAATTTTTCGGCAATCTTCTATCACAACCTCGGACCGGTGGTGGGCCCGCTCGCCGCGCAACTGAAATCGAGCGGGGCTTTGACCCGGCAACAGCAGCAATCGGTGGACGCGCTCACGGCCAACTCCGCTCCGGGTTTGATTTACGCCTATGGCGAGCCCGATCGGATCGTGGTGGCGAGCAACACTGGCTTCATGGGTTTTGATCTGGGCACGCTCTTGACAATGGGTAATAATGGGCCGTTCCTGCCGCAGATGTTTCTGGGCGGGGCTTTGAACCACACTTCATTGGACCAAACGACACCGCAAACTCAGTGAGTACGACGACACAACTCGGAGTGGCAGCCGTCGCGAGCACGACGACGCCGGCTGTTGCTTCGACGTTGCCGTTGCCGCTGATTGACATGCAGGGTCTCTCGGTCCGGTTTGGCAACCGCGACATCCTGTGCGGTCTTACCGCTTCCTTGCGCGGAAATTCCATTGGCCTGCTGGGTCCGAATGGCGCGGGCAAATCCACTCTGATCAACACACTGCTTGGTTTTTACAAGTCCTCCGCGGGTTCGGCGCGGGTGTTCGGGTACGACGTCGGAACCCAAATCGCAAAAATTCGCGGCCTGGTGGGCTACATGCCGGAGAATGACGCGTTCATCTCGAAGATGAGCGCAGTGTCTTTTGTCCAGATGATGGGCGAGCTTTCGGGTCTGCCCGCGGAGATGGCCCTGGAGCGCGCGCATGAGGCGCTGTTCTACGTTGGGCTGGCCGAGGCACGATACCGGCCGTTGGGAACGTATTCGCTGGGCATGAAACAGCTGGCGAAGCTGGCTCAGGCGATCGTGCACGGGCCGAAATTGTTGATCCTCGACGAGCCGACCAATGGTTTGGATCCTTCGGCGCGGCAGCGCATGATCCGCATGATCCGCGACATTCGCGACGGCAAGGAAATGCGGATTGTGCTGTGCTCGCACTTGCTGCGCGATGTGGAGGATACCTGCGATGAGGTTCTGATTCTGAAGCAGGGCCGGATTGCTCACTACTCGAATCTGGACGAAGAGCGCCGCGCGAACAAACGGTTTCTGGAACTCGAGACTTACGGCGCCAACGGCGATTTCACCGAGGCGATTGAAAAACTGGGCTGTGAATGTGCGGTGACGGCGAACCGCATGAAGATGATTCTGGCGGATGGGGTTGAGACGCGCGACATTTTCCGCCTGGCGGCGGAACGCCAGGTCCGGATCCGGCGGATGAATTTCCGGCGAGACACGCTTGAAGACATTTTTCTGAAGGCCATGGAGAGTTGAGTTGAGAGCGGACACACCCAACTCGACGCCAGGGCCGGGGAGCACGAGTGGCAGTTTACCGGCGTAACTACAAACCGTATACGGGCGCGCTGACTCCGGCGTGGTCGCGCTGGCTCATTCTTTTCCGTTACTCTCGACGGGACCTCTTCCGCTCGAAGTTTCTGACCGCTCTGTTTGTGGCCTGCTTCTTCTACCCGGTGATGTGTCTGCTGATGATCTACCTGGCGCACAGCGCGAGCTTTCTTCAGGAAGTGGGGCTGCCGAGAGGGATCATCTCCATCGACAACAGGTTTTTCTTCCACTTTATGAGCACGCAGGGAGTGTTTGCATTTCTTCTAACTGCGTTCACCGGGCCGGGGCTGATTTCGCCGGATCTCGCCAATGGCGCGTTGCCGTTGTATTTCTGCCGTCCGTTTTCGCGAGCCGAGTACGTGCTGGGCAAATCGTCGGTGCTGGCAATTCTGCTGTCGCAGATTACCTGGGTGCCGGGATTGATTCTGTTCGTCATGCAAGCCAGCCTGGCTGGGGCGAGTTGGACATGGTCGAACCTCTGGATCGCGGGCAGCCTGTTCGTTTCTTCCGTGATCTGGATTGCGATTCTGTCTCTGCTCGCCATGGCGCTCTCGGCGTGGGTGAAGTGGAGAATTGTGGCCGGAGCGTTGCTGCTGGGCGTGATGTTCTTCGGAGCCGGCTTCGGCCAGGCCATCAACGCGGTCATGCGAACGGAGTCAGGCAATTTTTTCAACCTCGCTTATCTGATGGGGACGGTGTGGAATGCGCTGTTCCAGGTGGATGTGGAACATGCAATCCCTGTCGTTCAGGCGTGGGTGGCTTTACTCGTGTACTGCACAATCTGCCTCGGGCTGCTCATGCGCAAGGTGCGCGCCTATGAGGTGATCCGGTGAACTTCCCCGCGAATGCCCTAGGGAATGATCGCATCGTCTTCGAAGATGTTTCGAAGTTTTATGGCGAGATTCTGGGCGTGAATCGGGTGAATCTGTCGATTCCTCCGGGCATTACCAGCCTGGTGGGCCCGAATGGCTCGGGCAAGACTACGCTGATGAACCTGATGACGGGGTTGGTGAGGCCCACGCGCGGGAGGATCGAAGTGCTGGGCTATCAGACGAATGATCCCGAGCACCTGTTCGCGATTCTTGGTTACTCAACACAATTTGACGCGTTTCCGAAAGGTCTTACGGGATTTCAGTTTCTCTATTCCTATCTGCGGGTCTCGGGGCGTAACCCGCACACCGCCGAGCAAATGGCATGGCGCGCCATTGAGCGAGTGAACCTGGTCGAGGCCTCGCAACGCAACATTGCGGGCTACAGCAAAGGAATGCGGCAGAGAATCCGGCTGGCGCAGGCGCTGGCGCACGATCCGAAAGTGCTGGTGCTCGATGAGCCGCTGAACGGACTGGATCCGCTGGCCCGGTCGGAGATGATTGCGCTGTTCCGCGCGGCGGCGACGCAGGGATGTTATGTGATTATTTCCAGCCACATCCTGCACGAAGTCGACGTCATCTCGGATCAGGTGATCCTGCTGAGCAACGGGTACGTGGTGGCGGAGGGTCAGATTGCCACCGTGCGCGGCGAGATTCAGGAACATCCGACGCAGATTCTGATCCGCTGCACCCGGCCGCGCGAGCTGGCCGCGAAAATGTTGGAGGACGAGCACACGATCGAGGTGACGATCCACAAGGACGAAAAAGGCTTGCTGCTGAAAACGCGGGATGCCGACGGCTTTTATCTGGCGCTGAACCGAATGGCGTTGAATGGAATCGACATTGAATCGATTGCGCCGGCGGACGACGACGTGCTTTCTGTGTACGAGTATTTGATCGGGAATGAAGAGGTCGTTCGATGACTAACCCGACGACGAACCGGATGACGAGCGGGATGGCGAGAATCTGGTGGGCGCAGATCAGGGCCGTCATCCGGCTGGAAATGAAGAAGACTTTTTTCGCCAGGCGGGGGCTTTGGATTTATCTGGTCGCCGCGCTGCCGGTTTTTCTCTTCATGGCATATGCGATGGCAACTTCCGGCCGGCAGCATCAGAGCGCGAGCCTTGCGCGGCGCGGCGAGAAGCCGCTGTCCTATCAGGATCTGCTGGCGGTTAAGCCGGGCATGACGCGCGAGGAAGTGGTTGCCATCCTGGGAAGACCGCCCGTCAATTTTCATTGGACCGAAAATCGGACCAAAGAGGCGAACGAGGTTATCCACGTGATGCACGAGAGCTATCACTATTCCGATGGACAGAACGATCTGTTTGTCGGTTTGGCGGACGGTAAAGTCGAGAGCATCAACATACATGAGGGTTACAACCCGGGCCAGGACTCGATCATGTTCGCGGGAGTGTTCCAATTCTTTTTTCTTCGTCTGGCGGTTTTTTTCGGATGCCTGGGAATTTTCATGAATCTGTTTCGAGGCGAGATCCTCGACCGCAGTCTGCACTTCTATTTTCTTGCGCCTATACGGCGCGAAGTTCTGATGGTGGGAAAATTTCTGGCCGGGTTACTGGCGACTTGCACGATTTTCGTCACGAGTGAATTGCTTCAGACCGTCGCTTTTCTGTGGCACTTCAGCCCGAGCACGCGCGAGGTTTACCTGTATCACAATCATGGTCTGGAACATGCCGCGGTGTACGTGGGAGTGACCGTGCTCGCCTGTGTGGGTTATGGGGCTTTCTTTCTGGTGGCGGGCATGCTGTTCCGGAACCCGATCCTGCCGGCGGCGGCGATCTTGATTTGGGAAGCGATTAATCCGTTCTTGCCGGGGATACTCAAGCAGATCAGTGTGATCTATTACCTGAAATCGTTGTGCCCGGTCGAGATCCCGAGTCCGCCAGGCACGCCACCTCTTCTCGCCTTGCTGATTTCCAACTCCGACCCAGTCTCGGCCCCAGTTGCAGTGGTGGGGATTGTGATCGTCGCGTTGATCGCGCTTTATGCCTCCAGCGTTCAGGTCCGGCGGATGGAAATCAACTACACCACGGAATAACCCGCGCTAGCGGGCGCACGCGCGAGGTTCCGATCCGTCGCAAGCGCGGAAGCTTTTCGGCATCACCGGTCTCCACGCGAGATCCTTCCCTTCGCCTGAAGAACGGCTCCGGTCAGGATGACGTACAACCAGCATTTGGCAGGGCGCGTGACGACGGGGGGCTTCCTTGTGTAGAGTGTTGTGCGGAACTTCCGGCCCCGATCTGGACTATCTGAAGAAAATCATCTGGAGGCAATCTTGAAGAACAGGCTGAACTTATCACTAGCTCTCCCGGGTGTGCTTGCCGTTATGGCGTCGCTGATCGTCGGCTCGATTTCCGCGGTGGCACAGACGCAACCGGCCCCAGTTCACAAAGCGGCGGCTGCCGCCACAAGCGTCGATATCCCGATTCCGGACATTAAGTACACCAAGTTCGTGCTGGCCAACGGTTTGACCGTGCTGGTGCATGAGGACCACAAGGCGCCGATTGTGGCGGTGAACACCTGGTACCACGTGGGTTCGAAAAATGAGAAGCCGGGCAAGACCGGATTTGCCCACCTGTTCGAGCACCTGATGTTTAGCGGCAGCGATGACTTCGATCACACTTACATCAATGCCATGGAAAAGATCGGGGCCACCAACCTGAACGGCACCACCAACAACGATCGCACCAACTATTTCGAAAATGTGCCGACTTCCATGCTGGACTACGTGCTGTTCGCCGAAAGCGACCGCATGGGGCATCTGCTCGGCGTGCTCGACCAGAAGAAGCTCGACCTGCAACGCGGCGTGGTGCAAAACGAAAAGCGGCAGGGTGAGAACCAGCCTTATGGCGTGACTGAACAACTGCTCGTGGAGAACACTTATCCGGTCGGCCATCCTTATTCGTGGACGGTGATTGGTTCCATGAAAGATCTGGATGCGGCCTCGTTGAGCGACGTGCAGGAATGGTTCAAGACGTATTACGGTCCGAACAACGTGACGGTCGTGATTGCGGGCGACATCACGCCGGAAGTGGCACGCGAAAAAGTGGAGAAATATTATGGCGAGATTCCTCCCGGCCCGCCCATCGCCAAGCAGGAAGTGTGGATTGCGAAGCGCAGCGGCACGCACCGCGGCTGGGTGCAGGACCGGGTACCGCAGGCCCGCCTCTACCGGGTGTGGAACGTACCTGAATTCGGTTCGCCCGACGAAGCGCTGCTGGACTTGACGGAGCAGGTGCTGGGCCACGGAAAAACGTCGCGGCTCTACAAGCGCCTGGTTTACAAGGATCAGATTGCGACCAGCGCGACCGCTAGCAATGACACGAATGAGATCGGCGGGCAATTCGATTTCACTCTGACGGCCAATCCGGGCGGAGACCTGAACAAAGTGGAGAAAGCCGCGGACGAGGAATTGCAGAGCTTCCTCAAGAACGGCCCCACTGCGGCTGAGTTGCAGTTGGCCAAGACGCAGATTCTCGGCAACTATGCGCGCATCGTGGAGCGCATCGGCGGCTTCGGCGGCAAGAGCGATCTGCTGGCGCGCTGCCAGAGCTTCAAAGGCAATCCCGACTGTTATAAGGACTATTTGAAGTGGGTGAAAGCCGCGACTCCCGCCACGGTAAAGAAGGCTGCCAATGAATGGTTAAGCGACGGCGACTACGTGCTGGAAGTGCACCCGTACCCTACGACGTTTAAGACGGACGCCAAACTCGACCGCTCCAAAGAGCCTGCTCCGGGCGATCCCATGTCGCTCAAGCTTCCTTCCCTGCAGAAGGCTACGCTCAGCAACGGGCTGAAAGTCGTGCTGGCGGAGCGCCACAGCGCGCCGGTGGTGAACTTCACTTTAATCGTCGACAGCGGATACTCTGCCGATCCGGCCAACGCAACCGGCACTGCCAGCTTCGAGCAACGCATGCTGGAGGAAGGCACGCCGACGCGTGATTCGCTGAAGATTGGCGAAGAACTGGAGTCGCTCAGCGCCAACTTCAATGCCAGCGCCAATCTCGACTATTCGCTGGTCAGCCTCAATACGCTGAAGGGCACCATGGATCAGTCGCTCGACATTTACGCCGACCTGGTTCTGCATCCGGCGTTTCCGCAGAAAGAGTTCGTGCGCCTGCAAAAGGAACGCATTGCCGGCATCCAGCGCGAGAAGGTCACGCCCCAGTCCATGGCATTGCGCGTTGTGCCCACGCTCCTCTACGGGCAAGGGCATCCTTACGCCGTGCCTTTCACCGGGACCGGCACCGAAGCCAGCGTGAACAAGATGACCCGCGAGGACCTGGCCAAGTTTCACGATACCTGGTTCAAGCCCAACAATGCCACGCTGCTGGTGGTGGGTGACACCACTCTCAGCGAAATCAAGCCAAAGCTCGAAAAACTTCTGGCCTCGTGGAAACCCGGCGACGTGCCGCAGAGAACCGTGCCGCACGTGGCGGAGCCGGAAAAAGATGTGGTCTATCTGATCGACCGCCCGGGATCGGGGCAGAGCGTGATTTTTGGCGCGCAGCTCGCGCCTTCGCAGAATGATCCGGATGCCCTCGCGCTGCAACTTGTGAACGACATTTTTGGCGGAAAATTCAGCTCGCGCATCAACATGAACCTGCGCGAAGACAAGCATTGGTCCTACGGGGTACGCGCCGTGTTGCCGGGTGCCCGCGGCCAGCGCCCTTACATCAGCATCTCGGCCGTGCAGACCGACAAAACCAAAGAATCCATGGTCGAACTGGTCAAGGAATACAACAACATCGTGGGCGGGAAGCCGATCACGCCGGAAGAACTCAAAGACGAGCAGACCAATGCCACGCTTGCATTGCCCGGAAGCTTTGAGACCGTGCAACAACTCAGCGGCGCCTATGGCAACATCCTGCAGTACGGCCTGCCGGAGGACTACTACAACACCTTCACCCAAAGAGCGCTGGCCGTGACGCCGGCCAGTGCCAACGAAATCGCCAAGAAATACATTTTGCCGGACCATCTGATTTGGGTCGTCGTCGGAGATATGAGCAAAGTGGAATCCGGAGTCCGCGAGCTGAATCTGGGCGAAGTTCACAAGATCGACGTTGATGGAAACCCGGTGCATTGAAACGAAGTTTCGAGAGAGCAGGCTTTTACAAAGTCGAAACGATACGGATAATGATGAACCATACCGCCGTCAGTCATCGCGACCGGCTTGTTCAACCACGTCGGCGGCAACGCCTGCCTATCCTGCTGGCATTGCTCGCGCTCGGATTCAGCGGCAGTGCGCAAACGTCTTCCTCTTCCTCAGTTGCCCCAGATGGTCCCAGGCAGGACTATCTGGTCTATGTAGTTTGCGAATCGGCGGACAAAATTGTGCTCATTCGGTTTGGCCCCGGCGGCGCGCGGATTGAGAGCCAGACCCGTACTGGGCTGATGCCGACTGACATCAACGGCCCGCATGGAATCGCAGTTTCTCCCGACAAGCAATATTTCTACGTTTCCCAAGGCCACGGCCGGCCGGATGGATTGGTGTGGAAGTATCGGGCTGGCGACAACTCCGTCATCAAGTACACGAGCCTCGGCCTGTTCCCGGCCACCACCGACATCACTCCCGACGGCAACTTCATCTACGTCGCCAATGCCAATTTCCATGGCGACATGGTTCCGTCGTCGATCTCGGTCGTGGCCACGGATCAGATGATTGAAGTCAAACGGATTCCCACCTGCACCATGCCTCACGGCTCACGCCTGAACCACGCAGGAACAAAACATTATTCGGTTTGCATGATGGACGACATGCTGGTGGAGATCGATACCAGCAGGTTTGCGGTCGACCGTTATTTCATGTTGGGGCAGGGCAAGGAAATGGGCATGACCAGCGCTCCGGTTCCACAGCCTCCGCAGTCGATGGGCGATCACAAAATGATGGAGCACAAACCGTCATGCACTCCCACATGGGCCCAGCCCTCGAATGACGGGTCAGTCATTTACGTGGCCTGCAATCAATCGAGCGAGATCGTTGCTATCAACACCGACACCTGGACTCTGGCCCGCCGCTTCCCCGCCGGCACCGGCGTCTACAACCTGGCCATGACCAAGGACGGACGCCTGATCGCCACCAATAAACGTGGACAATCGGTATCCATTTTCGATCCCATCACCGGCCACGAGCTGGCCAGAATTCCGACGCAGCGAAAAATTGTGCACGGGGCGGTGATCTCGCCGGACGATCGCTACGCTTTTATTTCGGTCGAAGGCGTGGGCTCCGAGCCCGGCACTGTCGAAGTGATTGACCTGAGCAGTTTGAAAACCGTGGCCACGGTCGACGTCGGGCAGCAGGCGGCGGGCATTGATTTCTGGAAGATGGAACCGAGCAAGCCGTAGTCCGCAACTCAAGATCTGTCTCAACGGCGGAGGGCGAATGTTTAAACACAGTGCAGTTGTACTGGCGGTTGCGGTCATGATTTGTTGCGGCGGAATTGCGGTGTGGTCGCAGAATGCGGCTCCGGCCGGGCAGGAAGCGACTTCCACGACTTCAGTGGCTCCCGCCAGCGTGGAAATCACTCCCAACCCGCTTGACGTTCACGTCGGTGAAAAAGTCAAGTTCAGCGCGGCGGCAAAAGACGCTGCGGGCAACGCCATTGACGCGAAACCTTCGGTGTGGTTTGCCGCTCCCTTCGATCTGGCGGGCGCGGATGAGTCGGGCGAAGTCACTTTCCATGCGCCGGGAGTGGTGACCGTGGGTGCGGTGATCGCGGGGAAAACGGGCTATGCCACGGTGAACGTGGGCAACCCGAAAATCGCGAGCGTGGAGATTGTGAAGCCAGAGTATCCCATCGTCGTCGGGGGCGCGGAAAAGCTTACGGTCGTGGCGCGCTCGGCCGAGGGCAATCCTCGAGGCGACGCGGTGCTGAAGTGGGCTTCGGAGAAGCCGTCGATTGCCAGCGTGGACGCAGCCGGTCTGGTCACAGGAATCGCACCCGGGACGGTCACCCTCAAGGCAACGACAGAAGGAGCGGGCAACTCCGTTACGTTACAGGTTGTGCGCGATGCAGTCCATAAACTGACGATCAAGCCCGCGTCCGCAGAAGGACGCACCGGCGATGTTGTCCACTTCAGCGCTGAGGCGCTCGATGGCAGCGGCGGCCACTTGAAGAATTCCTCCGTGCGCTGGTCTTTAAGCAGTAGCGGCGCCGGAGCTATCGTCTACCCGGACGGAGCGTTTGTGGCCGAAAAGGCTGGAACCTACGTCGTGATCGCCAGCAGCGGCCAGCACAGCGCCGCCGGCTCGGTGGTGGTGCGTCCGCGGAATGTGGAACGCGAAGTAAACGTCGTAGCGCACGTTCCCATGCCGGATCTGCAGATGTCGGAGGAATGGATTATCGGCCACCACGCCTACCTCTCGACCATCGCCGATAAACTCTTCGTCTACGACATCGCTGATCCCGCCAATCCCAAACTGCTGGACAGTCTGAAGGTGGACGCCCGCCTGATCAACGACATCAGCACCACGCCTGACGAAAAAATTGGCGTGTTCACGCGCGAAGGAGCTTCCAACCGCAAGAACGGAATCGTATTCCTCGACACTTCCGATCCCTCGCATCTGAAAGTTCTTTCTGAATACACGGCGACCGTCACTGGCGGTGTGCACAGCGCCTACATTGACGGACACTACGTATACATCACCGACGATGCCACCGGTTCACTGCGAGTTATCGATTTTCAGGACCCGAAGCATCCCAAGGAAGTGGCGCGCTGGCAGACGGAGAATCCGACTGTAGTGAGCATCAACACGGAGCACGGATCGATCACCAGCGGGCGCTACCTGCATGACCTGCAGGTGAAGGACGGCCTCGCCTATCTGGCGTACTGGAGAGATGGATTGATCATCCTCGATGTGGGCAACGGCATGGCAGGCGGCAGCCCGGAAAATCCGAAGCTGGTGGTCCAGTACCGCTTCAATCATTACGAGCTTTACGGCGACGGCTGGCTGGCCGGTACGCATAGCGTGTTCCGCTACAAAGATTATCTGTTTGTGGGCGACGAAGTATTTCCCGCGATCTTCGAACTGGAAGACCGGGACCGGATTCCGGTGCGGGCCATCTGCCACGTCATGGACGTGTCCGATATCAAACATCCGCGCGAAGTCGCGCAATACGAAGTGCCGGAAGGCGGCTCGCATAATTTCTGGGCGGCGAACGACATGCTCTACGAAGGCTACTACAGTGGCGGCGCGCGCGTGCTCGATATTTCCGGAGAACTGCGTGGTGATCTCTATCGCCAGGGCCGCGAAATTGCCCGCTTCTGGACCGGGGACGCCAAGGGCTTCCGCCCCAACCTGCCATTCACCTGGGGAGGACAACCGTGTTCGGTTGCGTGTGACAGTCCCCTGCTTAATAGCCTGATGTACTTCAATGACATCCACTCGGGACTGTGGATCACGAAACTGGGCGAGCCGAAGTTCGAAGGCTCGACGAGCTCTCCCGCGGTTCGCAAGGGGGAACGCACGATACATTAGGGGAGCGGTTCGAAATCCGGCAGCTGGGTAGTGTCCTAACTTAGGACACTACCGGCGGCTGAACCGGGGCAAAGGGTTGGTCGCAGACGTGGTAAACTGTAGCTCCGCGCGCCGGAGAGGTGGCAGAGTGGCCGAATGCGGCGGTTTGCTAAACCGTTGTACGGGCTAACACCTGTACCGAGGGTTCGAATCCCTCCCTCTCCGCCATACTTTCAGGCACTTACGAGACCTGCGATCCGCTCTGCAATCCGTTAGTCCGAATTGCTCAGTGCCAGCCCTACAACCTTGGAGTGTGCCTGGGCCATTTCATCAGTCACCACATCACCGTACAGGTTCATCGTGGTGCGAATGTCGGTATGCCGCATGAGCTTCTGCTGCACAGCGATCGGCGTTCCCACGGCGTCCAACCATGAGCGGTAGCTGTGGCGTAGCGTGTGAGTCGGCAGTCTGCCGATCCCCGCGCTGTGGGCGTTGGAATTGCTGGAGCCGCAATTCTCCTCGCTCCTGAAACCGGAGGGCTCTCGCTTGCAGCCTTGGCATTTTAGAGGTTTCGTATGTTTACCCTGATCATGGGAGATGAAAGCCGTGGAGATTTATGACAAAAAGGGCAACTTGATCGCTACCTCCAATCCACCCAGCACGCGCATTTTCGACAACATGGTCATTCGAAATGCTTCGTTGAAGGGTCGCGAGCTCGAGGGTGTTTCTTTCGACGGTTCTGACTTGCAGGGATCGGATTTCACCGGAGCCGATCTATATGGGGCAATCCTCTCTGATTCCAATTTCGATCACTGCCTGTTCAGGGATGCCGATCTCAGGTATACGCACATGTACAAAGTTAGCTTCCGCCACGCGGATATGAGAGGCGCACGATTCTCTCTGGATCAAATGGGCGGTGCCCTAGATCTTGATGCCGTAGATTTCTCGGGCGCCAATTTGGAGGGGGCCGATTTCACAGGGGCTCTTTATGACTCAGATACGATCTTTCCAAATGGATTTAATCCCGAGGAAAGAGGCTTGAAGCTAAAGACCTGACACTAGAGTCCGACGCAACATCAAGAGCAACCAACAGACCCAACCGCTCCGCCGACAACCGTTCACCTCGAAATCAATACAGTCGCCCAGGAGGAACCGCGGTGTTCGACTTCCGCCTAGGCCGTGGACGCGATGGACCGAAGCGGTTCCTGGGACATTTCGAAGGCATTCTGCAAACCGACGCTTATGCGGCGTATGACCGGATCGGTGAGCCGAAAATGGTACATGCCGCTTGTTGGGCTCATGCGAGAAGACAGTTTTTTGAGGCGGTGCAGCTAAGTCCCCGAGGCCCGTTGCAACTCCGATTGTGGCGCGGATGGACGAGTTGTTTTCTGTCGACGCCGACGCTCGCCGCAAAGCGCTGACTACTGCGGCGCGCCATGTCCGGCGTCAGGAAACAGGCAGACCTCTTCTCGATGATATTCGCAGCAAGATCGAGGCAACGCAGTCCGTTGCATTACCCTCCAGCGCACTCAGCAAGAACTTGCCAGTACGCGCTCACGCTTTGGAATCCTCCCGGACCTTACTCCCGTTGCGTGGGTCCCCGGCATTCATAGACCCGCCGACTATTGGGAATTATCGCGTAGTTGCTGGAATCGAAATGCCGAGTTCAGTCACTTGTACGGTTTGCGCGTTGATCAGGCATTGGGGTTCGATCTCGGTGGGGCCTGTTGGTGGCAAATTCGTTGTGCCGGGGGCAGGAGAAGCGGTACTATTTGCGAACCAAGGGTCCAGTTCGGAAATTCCGGCTAAATTTGGCAGGTGACGCAGGGGTTTGCCTGGTGACGTGCCGTACCGCCGCTATACCCAACTGTGGCACAACGAGGTTAAATTTTCGGGGATCGAGTAACGATGCTGAACGAAGCGACGATTGCACCTTTCAGAGCCAGCTTGCGCGGAGAGCTAATCGAGCCAGGCGATCCGGGTTACGACGCGGCTCGCAAGGTATACAACGGGATGATCGACCGGCACCCACGACTGATTGCACGCTGCGCTGACGTGGCCGACGTCATGACGGCGGTGAAGTTCGGCCGAGAGCAGAAGCTGGTGGTGGCCATCCGCGGCGGCGGGCACAACGCAGGCGGGCTCGGAGTATGCGATGACGGGTTGGTGATTGATCTTTCGTCGATGAGCTATGTTCGCGTGGACCCAAAGAAGAAGATCGTGCTGGCTGGCGGCGGCGCCCTCTGGCGCGATGTTGACCATGCGACGCACGCCTTCGGTCTCGCGGTCCCTGCGGGCATCATTTCGAGTACCGGCGTTGCCGGATTGACCTTGGGCGGCGGGATTGGTTACTTGACGCGGCGCTACGGCCTGACTATCGACAATCTGCTGGCGGTCGAAATGGTGCTGGCCGACGGGCGATTTGTCACCGCCAACGCCAAGGAGAATACTGATCTGTTCTGGGCGGTGCGCGGCGGGGGTGGCAACTTCGGCGTCGTGACGTCGTTTGTGTTCAAGGCGCAACCCGTGCACACCGACTACGGCGGCCCGATGCTGTGGCCGATGGAAGATGCGGCGGAGATGATGCGCTGGTACCGCAGTTTCATCGCGGCGGCGCCCGATGAGGTCTATGGGTTCTTTGCTTTCCTTACCGTACCGCCGGGGCCGCCATTCCCCGAGCATCTGCACAACAAGAAGATGTGCGGCATCGTGTGGTGCTATACCGGACCGATCAAGAAGGCGGAGAAGGTATTCAAGCCGATCCGCAGCTTCAAGGCGCCGGCGCTAGACATGGTCGGACCGATTCCGCATCCAGTCCTCCAAAGTCTGTTCGATCCTCTCTATCCGTCGGGCCTGCAATGGTATTGGAAGGCCGATTTCGTGCGCACGCTCGCTGACGAAGCCATCGCGCTGCATCTGAAGCACGCGGCAAATTTGCCGACGATGCAGTCGACCATGCACCTATACCCAGTTAACGGTGCGGCGAGCCGCGTCAAGAACAACGCAACGCCGTGGTGTTACCGCGATGCGACATGGGCGTCCGTGATGGTCGGGGTCGATCCGGACCCCGCGAACAAGGAAAAAATCTCCATGTGGGCGAAGGAGTATTGGAGTGCGCTTCATCCATACTCCGCGGGTGGCGCGTACATCAACTTCATGATGGAAGAGGGCGAAGAGCGCATCCGGGCGACGTATGGCAAGAATTACGACCGTCTGGCGAGGATCAAGAAGCGTTACGATCCGGGGAACCTGTTCCGCGTAAATCAGAACATCAAGCCGAAATGAAAACGGAATTTCCTGTCGCGGAACTTTGGGCGGGGTGCGCTTAGACCGTCCCTACTGCTTCCATTTGTTCTCAATCCGCGGCGGATGCTGCAACGTTTGCATCACCACGCAATATTGCTCAGTTTTCGCCTGTAACGCGCTTAACTGCTCCGCCGTTGCCTGCGGGGCGCGGACGTCGAAAGTGACTCGGATGTCCTGAAATCCGACCGGCAAGTCTTTCGACAGACCCAGCGTACCCTGCAGGTCCAGCTCGCCCTCGACCCTGACGTTGATGGCCTCCGTAGGGATTCCCATGGCGGCTGCTACCATTTGGCAAGTGATCTGCGCACAGGCAGCCAGCGCACCCAGCAGCAGGTCTCCGGAACAAGCGCCCGTCCCTGCTCCGCCCACTCCTTTGTGAGCTTGAGCGTTGTAGATCGCGCGCCCCAAGTCGATCGAGCAGGAGATGGGCGCCTCGGTCTGCTTGCCGTGCGCCGTCAGAGTAATCCGGGAACTTGCCGGGTCTTGCCGATACTGGTCTTTTAGCGGCCGCTGCACCGATCGAATATCCATGAACTGCCTCCGAAGTCTGGGTTATTATAAACGCACTCCGGGGTTTCGGCCGCAGAGTCCATTGCGATCGGAAAGTCCAGAATTCAAAGATCATCGCGCGGCGGTGAGCGATCAATTCTTGGTCGACCGCTGCGCGAGCGAGGGTCATGGACCTGCCGCTTATGCCAGATTCCGTGTCGTCCACCTTGTCGCCGGGCACGCGTTTCGGGGATTACGAGATCCTTCAGCAACTGGGCGCCGGGGGCATGGGCGAGGTGTATCGCGCCAAAGACACCCGCCTCGACCGTGAAGTCGCCATTAAGACGCTTTCCCTGGAACGCCTTGCTCAACCGGAAGCCCTGGCGCGCTTTGAAAAAGAAGCTCGTTCCGCCAGCGCGCTCAATCATCCCAACATCGTCACGATTTATGAGCTGGGGCGCGTAAACAGCACACGTTACATTGCCATGGAACTAGTGGATGGCGAGACGTTGCGACAGTTGCTCGCCTCTGGCCCGGTTCCCTTTCGCAAAGCGGTTACCCTCGCGGCGCAGGTTGCCGAAGCTCTCGCCAAAGCGCATGAAATTGGGGTCGTTCATCGCGACTTGAAACCAGAGAACCTGATGGTCTGCGGCGGAGGAACGGCCAAGGTGCTGGACTTCGGTCTGGCGAAACTGGCCGCTGTGAACCGTGCCCAGGGTTCGGATGCATCCACCACCACGATTACCGAAGAGGGCACGGTGATGGGCACCGTCGGCTACATGTCTCCGGAACAGGCGACCGGTCGTGAAATTGATTTTCGTTCCGACCAGTTCTCGTTTGGCTCCGTCATGTTTGAGATGGTCACTGGCGTTCCCGCGTTCCGGAAACCGAGCCATGCGGAAACCCTGGCCGCAATTCTTCGCGACGAACCGGAGCGCCTCGGGTCCAGAATGCCGCAAACCCCCGCACCTTTCATTTGGATCGTGGAGCGCTGCCTGGCCAAGGATCCGAAAGATCGCTATGCCTCCACACGGGATTTGGCTCGCGACCTCGCCGCTGTGCGCGACCGGCTGGCCGACTCGCCCGCGCGCCCTTCGGAGCCTCGCCCCAACAACCTGCCGCTGCAACGCACCGCATTTATCAGCCGCGAACACGAAGAGGCTGCACTCCGCCATCTCCTGGGCCGCGAGGACGCACGCCTCGTCACTCTGACCGGTCCGGGAGGAATTGGGAAGACACGGCTTGCCTTGCAAGTCGCGGAGGGAATCGCGAACCAGTTTCCCGGTGGTGTTTGCTTCGTCCCGCTGTCGTCGGTTAGCGATCATAGTCTGATCGCTTCCCCGATCGCACAGGCATTCGGAGTGCGCGAAACCGGAAATCAGTCGCCGCAGGAAAGCCTGAAAGAGTACGTGAGCGGTCTGGGCCAACCGACGCTTCTGTTGCTCGACAACTTCGAGCATCTCGTCGCCGCTGCACCAGTGGTCGCGCAGTTGCTCACTATCGGTCCGAAACTCAAGGTCGTTGTCACCAGCCAGGCGCCGCTGCATGTCTACGGCGAGCATGAATTCCCTGTGCCACCGCTCGCGCTGCCCGACCCCAAGTCCATCCCGCCTCTCGAAATGCTTTCTAGCCTTCCGGCGGTCGCGCTCTTCGTGGAACGCGCGCGGGCTGTGAAGCACGAATTCGCATTGACCAAGGAAAACGCCCCCGTGGTGGCGGCCATTTGCGCTCGCCTGGACGGTCTGCCCCTCGCCATCGAACTGGCCGCTGCCCGCATCAAACTGCTTTCGCCGACAGCCATGCTGGCTCGTCTCGAAGGCCGCCTGAACCTGTTGACTGGCGGTGCTCGCGATCTGCCAAGCCGGCAACAAACTCTTCGCGGAACCGTCGACTGGAGTTACGGGCTCCTCAATGCCGCAGAGCAAACCCTGTTCCGGAGGCTCTCCGTATTTGTCGGTGGATGCCCGCTGGAAGCCGTGGAAGCCGTGTGCGACACCAAGGGCGATCTGGGCCTCGACGTACTCGACGGCATGGCTTCGATGGTCGACAAGAGCCTGGCACAGCAAGTGGAGCAGGCGGATTCCGAAACCCGGTTCCGCATGCTCTCGACCCTCCGGGAGTACGCTCTCGAACGCCTCGTCGAGAGCGACGATGAATCTGCGACCCGTCGAGCCCATGCTGCTTATTACCTCGTGCTTGCCGAAGAAGGTGCCGAGGACATAGCCGCCCACCCCGAATGGCTCGACCGTTTTGAAGTTGAGCACGACAACTTCCGCGTCGCGCTCGATTATCTGATCAAGACAGGGGATGCCGACTGGGGCCTTCGTCTTGGTACCGCCCTGTTCCGCTTCTGGGAAACACGGGAACATCTAACGGAGGGCCGTGACGCCATTGGCAGGGTGCTGGCGTTGGAAGGGGCCGCGGCTCGTCCCAAACTTCGCGCGCGCCTTCTGTTTGCTGGTGCAGTTCTGGCGGGCGAGCAGGGAGATTACGGCTCGGCGCAGCAGATGTTCGAAAACAGTCTCGAGACGTGCCTCGAGCTAAACGATAAGCGCGGCGTCGCCGTCGCACTGAACGCGCTGGCTGTGATCGCTCGCGACCGTGGCGATATTGCCGCTGCCGCGTTACTCTTCGAACGGTGTGTCGCAATATGGAAGGACCTCGGTGATCCCGCGGACTTCGCCCGAGCCCTCAGCAATCTCGCCAGCGTGATGAAGTTGCAGGGCGAATATGAGCGCGCATCCTCCCTTTACGATGAGTGTCTAACGATCTTCCGTCAGGTTGGAGATGTCGCCAGTGCCGCCTGGACGTTGAACTACCAGGGCGACGTCGCGCGGGAAAAAGCCGACTTCGTGGCCGCTCGTTCATTTTGCGAACAGAGTCTGTCGGAGTTTCGCCGGTTGCGTGACAGCTGGGGAATTGCGAGCACCCTCTCTGATTTGGCAAGTCTAAGCTGCGATCAGGGTAACAACTCCGAGGCTCGTCGCCTGTACGGCGAAAGCATCAAGGTGTTTCAAGAGTTGGGTCACAAACGCGGCATCGCGAGGGCGCTCGAATGTCTCGCCGTAAGTGCTGCGGCGCAATCGAACGCAGAGTTATCGCTACACTTGGCAGGAGCCGCCGCCGCGCTTCGGCAAAGATTGGGCGCTCCGCTCACGCCCGCCGGGCAACCCAGGCTTGAGAAGGCCCTGGAATTTGCGCGCCGAACGCTCGGCAATGCTGCAGGAACGGCGTGGATGGAAGGTTGGGCGATGCCGATTGAGCAAGCCGTCCACGAGGCGCTTAACTGCTACGCGGAATCAGGTCTTCGGACTCGAAACTCTGTTTAAGTCAATTTGCAGTGCTGGGATCGATCATGCGCCGCACGGCCGAAATGCGATTCGCCGGAAAACCTCCGCGGCGTGCATGTTCGCGAACCGTTTCCTCGTCTGGTGCCAGGTACACACAATAGACCTTATCGCCGGTGACGTAGGAGTGAAGCCATTTGATTTCCGGTCCCATATCCTTCAGTACGCTTACCGACTTTCTGGCCACTGCCTGCAGTTCCGCCTCCGATAAATTACCTGCGCCGGGGATTTCCCGCTCGATCACAAATTGGGGCATAACCACCTCATAGAACGGTCATGGTAGCAGGTTTTTCCCCTGAAAGTGCATCACTTCCCATGCACAACGCCAAAAGAGTGTCCGGATCCGCCCTTTTATTGGCTCTACGTTGCGACCTGTTCCGAAACTTACATGAGAAGTGATCTCTGATGGTCCGATTTTCGCAACTTGCGAAAAAGCGCGGAGGATCCTTGTGAGATGCTCACTGACAACGGGGGCAGGCTGTTGAGGGCCAACAGGCCGTTCGCAGATTCCCTGCTCATGAGCGGATGAGGGGCAAACGAGAAACAATCCTTCTGGAACGAAAGCTGGCTTTACAAACGGCCGGAGGGGAGAATTGGCGAAATTAGGGTTACGCCGTTCCGCCGCCTGGAATTGGTGAAGTGGCAAAGTAACGCTGGCTGCGGACTCAACATGTCCACCGTGTGCTTCCTCTGACACTTACAAGACTTGACCCAGACTTCAAGGTGCCGTGTGCTGGTAATCCGCACAAGTGCAGAAAGTGCAGACTGTCGGGTGTATCTTTAGCCTCGGCAAAACTTGACAGCAAGACGTTCGAGTCTAGCATCCTAACCTTCGTTCCCTTCTTACGTGGAATAGCGGAAGAGCTGGAGCCGTCCGTCCGTAGCAACAGAGATACGCTTGGTGATTCTGTCCCCGGCCCTCGTGCATCTGCACATCGACCGGGGTTTCATCCGCCTGTATGTACGTTCCGCTGATCAATTCTCGCCTCATGGCACCGACCGTAGGGATCAGCAACTCGCCCACTTTGAGGACCCAACCATCCAGCGTCGCGTGGCTGATTTCCAGGCCGGCGTCTCTTTCCAGAATCACGCTCTGCCGATGCAGGGGCGTGTGATTGCAATACTCGCTGACAACTGTGTCGATGACGATGCGGTCACTCGCGCCTTCTTTCCAAGGCAGTTTCTTTAGATGGCGGTCCAGTGTGCTGAAGCTCAAACCTCGACTCTGGCAAAACTCGCTCCGCCGCATACCGCTGCTCACAAACTCGGCCACCAACTGCTGAACTTCCGCACGGATACGTCTCTTGGGCGCTGACAACTCTGTTTTTGCGGTCATCCGGACACTTCAACACAGACTCCGCCTGTCGAACAGGTGTGTTGGTCAGACGCTTACGGGTTCAAGTGGTCAAGTTCAGCGACTTGGATGACCGCACGGTTCAGCACAACTGGCGACGAATGCCACTGCGGGCTCTGGGCGGGAAAAGCTCATCCCTCACGGTTTTGAGAATCGCAGGTAGTTGGTTGGCAAGAGCAGGACGAAGTTCTGCGCCCACGCCTTGCAACGGGTCGATGGAGATCGCGAACAGCGTGAGGTCCAAGGGGCCGCCGGTAAGATAAGCCGCATCCAGCAGATCTTTCAGCCCGATGTCGTGTGCGGTAAGAGTTCGCGGGTAGTCCGAGGAAAAACGCGGCTGCAATCGGCGCACGGTTCCGGAGGGGCTGCCATCGACGCAGGCATCGATTAGGAGAATGCGATCCGCGTCCTGTAGGGGACCGAGCAAGTGGAAGCCGCCGGTTCCACCATCGAGGCACTCCACGTTCGGAGGCAGAGGGGCCTTTTCGAGGGCGCGCACGACCTCCACGCCAACACCTTCGTCAGCCATCAACACATTTCCAACCCCCAGCACGAGGACGCGCTCGGGATCATTTCTTAGGTTTCTGTCGCTCAAACTTCCACCCCCCCACCATGGAAGAAGTCGTGCCGCGCCCCTCCACGTAGTCGTGATAGAAAACCAGGTACACGTGCACCAACGCAAACAGAACGAAGAACCACATGAAGATGTGGTGCCACTGTCGTACGGCAAAGTCTCCACCCATGAGGGGGACGATCCAGGTGAATAGCCGCGGCAGCAGTGATTTGCTCATGCCGGAGTAAAGCGCGAAGCCGGTGATGGCCTGGAAAAGGAATGCCAGAAACGAGAGGAAATAAATGAAGCCCGCCAGCGCGTTGTGTCCGATCGAGATAGAGCCGCGCAGACGAGTTTGCAGCACGTCCACCTTGAGCACATCGGCCATCTCGTCCCATTGTGGCCGCCTGGTGGGGATGAAATTGGTCCACCGCGCGTACGCGTTCCCCACAAACCCCCAGTAAATTCGAAACAAGAAGTTGAAGAAGAAGAGAAATGCCGCGACAAAGTGAAGGAAGCGCACGGTTCCGAACCAGTACTGCTGGTACGCCTCGGTGGAGTAGGAAATTGCGAGGGGATGTCCGATCAGGAATCCGGTGACGCACAGCACCACCACGCAGAGTGCGTTGACCCAGTGATACAGCCGGACTGGAAATTCCCAAACGTATACGCGCTCGAACACGGCAGGTTGCGCACTCGGCAAGTTGGCAGCGGTTGGATTGGTAGCCATACGTGGTTCCTCAGTAGAAACTCAGCTGGTGTACATGCTTTCCATCCGGGTCGTATAGATGGACGGCGCACGCGATGCACGGATCGAACGAGTGGATGGTGCGGAGAATTTCTACCGGTTGTTCCGTGTTGGCAATCTTGGTGCCGATCAGCGATGCCTCATACGCGGAGCGCTTTCCAGCGCCGTCGCGAGGCGAAGCGTTCCACGTGCTGGGGACGACCAGCTGGTAGTTGTCGATCTTGCCATCCTTGATGCGGATCCAGTGTGCCAGAGCGCCTCGCGGAGCTTCCGACAAACCCACACCCTCCGCCGAGGCCGGCCAGGTGGAGGGTTCCCACTTGTCACGCGTGAAGGTGGAAGTGTGGCCGGTTCGGACTTGAGCCAGCAGTTCGTCGTAGAACTCTTTCATCCAGTGAACCACTAACTCAGTCTCGAGGCCTCGGGCCGCAGTCCGCCCCAGCGTCGAGAACAAGGCCGTGACCGGCACGTTCAGCCGCTTCAGAGCGTCGTTGACAACGTCCTTCACATCGGTCCGTCCGCTGGCATAGGACACTAGCAACCGTGCCAGCGGTCCCACCTCCATGGGATTGTCTTTCCAGCGCGGCGTCTTCAGCCAGGAATATTTCCCTTCCACATTCAACTGTTCGTAAGGAGGATTGGGCCCGGTGAAGTTGAATTCGGTTTCTCCGTCCCAGGGATGCAGGCCGGTGGAATCGCCACCGGCGTACGCATACCAGGAATGCGCGATGTACTCCTTGATTTCCTGCGCATCACGCGGGTTGACGGGATGAACCTCGCCGAGATTCCGGTCGAGAATCGCGCCGCGCGCAAATTTGAAATGCTCGGGCTGGCTGAATCCCTGCGTAGGCAGATCGCCGTACGCCAGATAGTTGGTCAGTCCGCCTCCCACAGCGGCCCAATCCTTGTAAAAGCCGGCAATCGCCATCAGGTCGGGAATATAAACTTTGTCCACAAAATCGATCGCACCGTTGATGAGGCTGCCGACTTGATTCAACCGCTCGGTGTTGACAGCGTTCACCTCATTGGGATTGATCGAGCAGGGCACGCCGCCCACCAGATAGTTCGGGTGCGGATTCTTGCCCCCGAAAATGGTGTGGATCTTCACGATCTCTTTCTGCCACTCCAGAGCTTCGAGATAGTGCGCCACCGCCAGCAGGTTGACTTCCGCCGGCAGCTTGTACGCAGGATGTCCCCAGTACCCGTTGGCAAAAATTCCCAGCTGGCCGCTTTCCACAAATGCCTTCAGGCGATTCTGCACGGCGGCAAAGTATTTTGGAGAACTCTTCGGCCAGTCCGAAATCGAAGTCTGGATCGCTGAGGTCTTCTGTGGATCGGCCTTTAACGCGCTCACCACGTCGACCCAGTCGAGCGCGTGCAGGTGATAGAAATGCACCACGTGGTCCTGCACGTACTGCGTGCAGAACATAATGTTCCGGATCAGTTCCGCGTTCTGCGGAACTGAAACTTGCAGCGCATCTTCGACGGTTCGCACGCTGGCCAGCGCGTGCACGGTGGTGCATACGCCGCAGGCGCGCTCGGTGAAGGCCCACGCGTCGCGCGGGTCGCGGCCCTTCAGGATTTTCTCGAATCCCCGCACCATCGTGCCCGAACTATAGGCGTCAGTGATCACACCGTTCTCTACCACTGCCTCGACACGGAGGTGACCTTCAATCCGCGTAATGGGGTCGACAACGATCCTGGCCATGGACGTTTACCTCATTCTTTCGGTTTCTGTGTTTTGTCGGATTCCTGAATCTCTTCCTCAATCACTTTGTGCTTGCGCAGGTTGGTCGAGATGGCGTGGGCCGCGATGCCTCCGAGAGTGACCAGCCCCACGGCGGTTCCCACCGTGTCGGCCGTGCTTTCGATTCCGAACCCGGGGAAGGACGCCAGGTGCTGGTAGAAGGGCCCGTTGTCCCAGAACCCGGCTTCGCTGCACCCGATGCAGCCGTGGCCGGACTGAATGGGATAACTGATGCCGCCATTCCACTTCGTTACCGAGCACGCGTTATACGTTACCGGACCGCGGCAACCCATCTTGTACAGGCAATACCCTCGCCGCGCTTTGTCGTCATCCCACGACTCGACAAACAATCCCGCGTCGTAATAAGCCCGCCGGTAACAGGTGTCGTGTACGCGGCGCGAGTAGAATTCCTTGGGCCGCCCCAGTGAGTCCAGTTCGGGCATGTCTCCCAGAACCAGAATGTGCGTGACCACTCCGGTCATGACGTCGGCGATGGGAGGACAACCGGGAACATTGATCACGGGCTTGTCTATCAGCTTGTGAATGGGCGTGGCCCCGGTGGGGTTGGGATTCGCCGCCTGAATGCATCCATTGGAAGCGCAACTGCCCCACGCAATGACGGCAGCAGCGTCTTTGGCCGCCTCCTGCAGAATGTCTTCGGCCGTGCGGCCGGCAATCGTGCAGTAGACGCCGTTGTCCTTAGTGGGCACCGATCCTTCGACCAGCAGAATGTATTTTCCCGGCGAATTCTTCACCGTGTCCCACAGACTTTTTTCCGCCTGGTGCCCGGCGGCAGCCTGCAGCGTTTCGCTGTAGTCGAGTGAGATCGCGTCCAGCAGCACGTCGGCCACGACCGGATGAGAGGATCGAATGAACGACTCGCTGCAGCAGGTGCACTCCTGAAAATGCAGCCAGACCACCGGAGGGCGCGCCTTCTTCTCAAACGCCTGCGCAACCTTGGCGAAGCCGGAAGACTCGATTCCGGCAATCATGGCCGCATAGCTGCAGAAGCGCAGAAAATCGCGCCGGTCGTAACCCTTGGCTTGCATGGATTCCCAAATGGTAGGAACGGATTGGCTCATACGTCCTCTCCTTTTCGCTGCCTGCCCGGATGCCGGGTGGAACGACCCTGGACGACCTCGGGCCCGCAACCGGAAACTTGGCCGATGGCTGCCGCGGCGAGCGCCAGACTCGCCAGAAAAACTAAGTGATGCCGCGCACATATATCATCGGTTGCACCAGCAAGATGTGTTCAGAATCACGAATGGACGTGCTTGAAGTCACGCCGCAACAGCTCGCGGCGGAAACCATCCCCGGCGTTAGGTCAATCGAAAGGCATTCGAGGCGCTAGATCGCGGTCCATCGTCTCAATTGGGCCTCGTGACCGCCGTCACAGCTTCCTGTGACCTCAATCATCGTTCCCACGACAATTTCTAGGTATCCAAGAGCATCGCGCCATGTTGCGCGACTCGCGCCCCGAGTAGGGCGCACAACTTGTTCAAAGACATTGAACACCTGGTTCGGCTCGCGGCAGTTATGGCAATCGCTCTGATTGCATTCGCCACGCTGCGCGCCCTCGTCGTACCTCACAGTTTTGGCCAGTATGGGCATTATCGTGGCGACGCCATCGCCGAGGTCGCGGCCCGGCCCGTGGCCTTCGCCGGCCACGATGTTTGCGAGGCCTGCCATACCGATGTGGTCGAGCAGAAAAAGCAGGGCAAGCATGTGGTGGTTGCTTGCGAAGCCTGCCACGGGGCGCAGGCCAAACACGCTGACGATCCAGCGTCGGTGAAGCCGGCGAAGCTCGACACCGCCGTCGTCTGCGCCCGCTGCCACGAAGCCAACAGCGCCAAGCCCAAGGGCTTCCCGCAGGTCGCAACGGCAGAGCACGCAGGCGGACTCGCCTGCGACACTTGCCACCAGCCTCACCGCCCAAAGATTGAAACCGCAGCTGCAACAAAACCTGCGACGGAGGGCAAGAAATAATGGACATCACCCGCCGTCGTCTACTGATCCTGTTGCCGGCCGCTGCGGTCGCCTGGAAATATGTCCAGGCGGGCACGCCCGAGGCCGCGCCTAACTACACCATGACCGAGCACTGGTGGGCCATGCTGATGGACATCCCCAAGTGCATTGGGTGCGGCAGTTGTGTCCGGGCCTGCGCGGAAGAAAACGACGTCCCCGAAGGCTATTACCGCACCTGGATCGAGCGCTATCACGTCGCGGACTGGAAGATTGAACGGCCCGACGTGGAGTCACCGAACGGCGGTAAGCAGGGCTTTCCACCCAATGAAATCGGCGGCAAGAATTTCTTCGTGCCGAAGCTGTGCAACCACTGCGCGGATTCTCCCTGCACGCAGGTTTGCCCCGTAGGCGCGACCTTCGTCTCGCCCGATGGCGTGGTGCTGGTCGACAAGAGTTATTGCCTGGGCTGCCGCTATTGCGTGCAGGCGTGTCCCTACGGCTGCCGTTTCATCAATCCCAAGACCAGTACGGCGGAGAAATGCACGCTCTGCTACCACCGCATCACCAAGGGCCTGACGACGGCCTGCTGCGAAGTTTGCCCCACGGGCGCCCGCCAACTCGCCGACCTGAAGAATCCCAAAGATCCGATTCATGAGTTCTTGCGGACTCATACGGTGCAGGTTCTGAAGCCGCATATGGCGACTGGCGCGAAGGTTTTTTACAACGGCATGGATGGTTCAGTTCGATAGGAAGATGTAGCCCCGGACGCATTCGTCCGGGTGGTTCGCAAGGGAAGAAGGAGGCTCGTGCAAATTCCGGTCGAAGGCTTCATGTATCCGAACGAAGTGGAGCTCCAGTGGAGCGTGCTCATCGTTCTGTATCCCTTCATCACGGGATTGGTCGCGGGAGCGTTCATCCTCGCTTCGCTGGAACGCGTGTTCCGGGTGGAAGCCGTGAAGCCCACCTACCGCCTCGCCCTGCTCACGGCGCTGGCGTTCTTGTTAGTCGCTCCGCTGCCTCTGCAATTGCACCTGGGACATCCCGAGCGCTCCCTGGAAATGTATCTGACGCCGCACCGTTCCTCCGCCATGGCCATGTTTGGATTCGTCTATCTCTGGTACTTGATGGCGGTTCTGCTGCTGGAAATCTGGCTCGATTACCGCCGCGACATCGTCGTGAAATCCCAGACCACAACCGGTGTCACGCGTCTGATCTACCGCGTGCTCACGCTCGGATCGAGCAACATCAGCGAACGCTCGCTGCACATTGACGAAAGACTGGGCTACTTCATCACCGTGATCGGAATCCCGTCCGCCTTTCTGTTGCATGGATACGTCGGCTTCATTTTCGGCTCGGTGAAGGCCAACCCTTGGTGGTCGTCGCCGCTGATGCCGATCGTCTTTATTTTCTCGGCCATGGTCTCCGGCATAGCCGCCGTCATGCTGCTGTACATGCTCACCACGCGGCTGCGCGGAAAAGAAATCGATATTCGCTGCCTGGATACAATCGCGCAATATCTTCTCTATGTCTTCGTCATCGACTTCAGCCTGGAGATGCTCGACCTTCTGCAGCGCATTTATGAAGCCGACGAGTCCTTCCGGAGTCTCGATTTCATGGTGCACTCGCGTCTGTGGACGTCGCAGGTCATCATCCAGATCCTGTGCGGCACAGTGACACCCATTGTGCTGCTGGGGCTTACCCAAGTCATGAATCTGAGCAAAACGATGCGCAAACGCATCTACACGCTGGCGGGATGCCTGACGGTAATCGGCATTTTCGCCATGCGCTGGAACGTTGTGATTGGCGGGCAACTGTTTTCGAAAAGTTTCCTCGGCTACACCACTTATAAGATGGCGTTTGCCACGCGGGAAGGACTATTGACCGCGATCGCGCTCATGCTTCTTCCCTTTCCAATCCTCTGGGTCTTGGTAAAACTCCTCCCGCCGTGGCTGGATGCGGGCTCGGTACCCGCCTCCGGTGCAACTCCGGCGCAGGGAACCAGCTAGCTCCGTCCAGCGGGGCAGATGCGGAGTAGCGTATGGCGCAAGCTGTCGACGGCGTCGCATCGGATGTGGAACGGCTGAACGAACAAGTTCAGGAACTGGAACGCCGGGTTGCCGCTCTGGAAAGCGAACCGGGCAGATCCCATCCTGCCGCTCCCGAGTCGTCGTATGTTGTCCCTGAAAAACCGCGCCCGCCAGCTACCTGGTTCGGATTTCCCTCTGCAGAAATATACGGCGGAGCCGTCCCGGTACTGGGCAAGGCGGTGCTGGGAATCGCCGGAGCCTACCTGCTCCGTGCCATCGCTGAATCGGGCACCATCGCAAGACTTCCGATACTGATTGTGGCCATCGTATACGCGGGCTGGTGGATGATTTGGGCCGTTCGCATCCAGGCTGCCGACCGATTTGCAAGCATCACGTTCGGGATCACATCCGCGCTTATCCTCTCCCCGCTGTTGTGGGAGTCCACCGTTCGCTTCCAAGTGCTGGCACCGGCCTTCGCTGCGGTCGTCCTGGTCGCTTTCGTCGTGCTGGCTTTCGCCCTGTCATGGCGACGCAACCTGCAGCTCATTCCATGGGTGGCGACTCTGGCGGCGGTCATCACAGCGCTGGCCCTCATCATTGCAACCCGCGAACTGGTACCGCTCACCGTCGCGTTGCTGGCCGTGGCTTTGGCTACAGAAATCGCTGCCTGTCTGGAACACAGACTCAGCCTGCGAGCCGTGCCGGCGCTCGCCGCCGATTTCGCGGTGTGGTTGCTGGTGTACGTGATGACCTCTGCCGACGGAGTGCCCGAGGAATATCATCCCGTCTCCCCTACGACCATTACTCTGCTGTGCCTGATTCTGTTCGCGATCTACGGTGGCAGCATCGGGATTCGCGCTTTCGCACTACGCCGCCGGATGACCGTCTTTGAAATCGGCCAGGGCGCCCTGGCATTCGGACTTGCGGCGTTTGGCGCGATGCGCGCCAGCCACGGAGCTGCCGCCGCCGGGCTCGGCGTAATTTCCCTCTTGCTGGCGGCGGTCTGCTATTGGGGAGCGCTATCTCGATTCACCGACGAGGCCTACACGCGTGATCGTCGAGTGTTCGCCACCTACGCGGCCGTACTTCTTTTGGCCGGGAGCTATCTGCTGCTCTCTGCGAATCTGCGAGTGCCATTCTTGTGTTTGGCCGCCGTGGCCACGGCTTTCGTATACGCGCGCACCGACAAACTGAGCCTTGGCTTGCACACGTCGTTCTATCTGGCCGCGGCCGCCGCTGCTTCATCGCTTCCGAATTGGGCTGCCAGTGCGCTGGCCGGTACCGTGCCAGCGGCGCCCGACCGGAGCGTTTGGATCGTGGGCGTCGCGGCTGCTCTTTGCTATGTCTTCGGCTCCCAGGGAGCGGTGTGTGCCGCGCAAGATCAACCGAAACGGCGGCTGCTCTGGGTACTTCCTGCAGTCCTCGTGGGTTTTGCGGCGGCGGCTCTGGCCGTGGTGGCAATTGCGTTGCTGGCTGCGGGTCGCCTGGATCTGAGCGCCTCGCGCCTGTCGGTAATACGAACCATCGTAAACTGCGCGCTGGCTCTCTCCTTCGGCTATCTTGGAGCGCGCTGGAAGCAGGTCGAACTCGGCTGGGTGGCATACGCCGCAGTCGCCTTCGGCACCCTCAAGCTGCTGTTTGAGGACTTGAGGTTCGGCAATGCCGCGTCACTGGTCGTCTCGCTTCTATTCTATGGATTGATTCTAATCCTTCTGCCACAGTTGATGCGCCGCAGCCGGGCCGGATCCTGAGTTGCGGCGTCTTGTCTGGTTGCTCGAAGTTGGTGTCCTCGCATTTGTATTTCCTTGGGCGCGGAAAACGCAGCGAGGAAGGGCCCGGTGTTGGCGCGGCTTGAGTGCTCTGTTTTGCGTTTTGTTGTTCTCGCTGGCCGCCGTCCTGTCGAGCTGCGGAGGCGGTGGAAGCAGCGGGGGAGGCGGAGGGAATCCAGGCACACCGCCAGGCACATACAATTTGACGATCAACGGAACGGCTGGCGGAGTAACTCGCACACTGTCTCTCAAGCTAACTGTCGACTAGACCATGCTCCCTGCTGCCAAACTGCCTGCAAACGCGAACACAAACGGCTCAACTGGACGGCAAATCTCCTCATTGAACGTCCGCTGGTACCCCAACCAATCCCGCCAGTGCCTCGGATGCGGTCGGTGAGCCTGACGGATCCGGCTCGCAGACCACCGGGACACCCCCATGCATGACCGAACGACAGATGTTGGCTCATCTATAATTCAGCCGGGGGTCCCAATGAAACAAATGTCCGTCGTAGTCCAGCAGTTAAGAAGGGAACGTGAACAGGTACAGAAGCAGCTCCAGCAAATAGATGCAGCACTCTCGGCGCTCGGAAGTGTCAGCTCCAATGGCGCATCACGCACGATGTCAGCAGCCGGTCGCAGGAAGATCAGTCTGGCGCAGAAGGCGCGATGGGCGAAGGCGAAGGGTCACGCGCCGAAGCCGAAGAGAGCCATCTCGACGGACGGGCGCAGGAGGATCGCAGCGGCGCAGAGAGCGCGGTGGGCGAAGGTGAAGAGCGCAGCCTAAAGGACCCAGACAAAAAGACAAGAGCCGGGGCGGCGATGCCGCTGCCTTGGTCGCATCCTTATTTCTTCTGTCCATGTACGACGGATTCGCCGCTGTTAAACTTACACACTCAGACTCCATTTCCCACGTGCGGGTTCAGCAAGAGCCGCCGTGGCCCGTGTTCCCCATCATGCTGGAGCAGCGAAGTGGCTATGAGCTGAATGCACCAGGGATGTACAGTCGGCGACGGTGGCGCATCCAATTGCCCAGAAGCCGACTTCTGGACAATCTTTGGGAGCGAAACTCGAATTGCTGCGACTCCCTGACTCTGGAGGCGGTAGCCAGGTTTTGAGATTTCGACTCCACTTAACGTTCATGCGGGGCACCTTCGAGTTTTGGGACAAGGCTTATCTTGGGGTTGACTTCTGGAGGAGACTGCCTACTCCCACTTCGCCTGGCTCTCGTGGACAGTTATATAGCGATCGATGGGGAGGTCGGTTATCCGCTGCACTAACCCGCTGGGCTGGGGCCATTTGATTTCGACCCAGTCGATTTTCGTCCTCTGGCCAATTCCCAAGACCACGCGCGGGTCGTGCGAGGAAAGATAACTGCCGCCGCCGACCTTCATGCGGCTGCGTTTCGTGTCACCCGCTTGATAGGTGACGATGGCGCCAACGGCGTCGATGTTGGCCTTCTTGCCCACCAGCTTCAACCCCAGCCAGTGATTCAGGGGTCCGGCGTTGTTTTGCAGCAACACGGGCGGTTCGTCGTTGCAGGAAATCAATACATCGACCGCGCCGTCATTGTTGAAATCTCCGAGAGCAAGTCCGCGCGCCGACATGGGACGCGAGAAGGCGGTTCCGCTGTCGTGGCTCACGTTCTTCAACCCGTTCCCGGTATTGTGGAAGAGCAGAAGCGGTTCCCGGTAGAACACGTTGTCGTAAATCTTTTCGATTAGGTCGTCGGGATGTCCATTGGCGATGATCAGATCGAGATTGCCATCGTTATCGTAGTCAAAGAACTTTAGCCCCCACCCGCTCATGAGTTTGGTCGCATTGGCGATGCCGGAAGGCGCAGCGATGTCGTCAAATGTCTCGTCGTGCCGGTTCTGATAAAAACCGTCAAGTTCGTGGTTCAGGTCCGTCACGAAAAGATCCATCCAGCCATCCTGATTGATGTCGGCAGAATCGACGCCCATCCCGGAGCGCGCCTTCCCGCCTTCGCCGAAAGCCACTCCTGAGGTAAAACCGATTTCCTCAAACTTCTTCCCGCCGCGGTTCACGAAAAGAAAATTGGCGACCGTGTCGTTGGCGACAAACAGGTCCATCCAGCCATCGTTATTAATGTCGGTGGCCACCACGCCCCAGGACTTCCCCGGGTTGTCGGCAATCCCCATCTTCTGGCTGACGTCGGTGAAGGTGCCATCGCCGTTGTTGTGAAAGAGCCAACTTGCCATTGGGGTATAGATTCGCGGATAGCAGTACTCGTTCAGCCCCTTGATCGCCGGAATATTTGGCGCGCCGCAGTTGTGATGCTTCGACTTGTCGAAGTCTACGAAGCGGCAGACGAAAAGATCGAGGCGTCCGTCGTTGTCGTAGTCGAACCACACGGCGCTCGATGCCCAGCCCGGAGCCGCAACGCCCGCGTGTTCCGTGACATCCGTGAACGTGCCATCGCCGTTGTTGCGATAGAGAATGCTGCGTCCGTACTGGGTCACGTAGAGGTCGGGGAAACCGTCGGCGTTGTAATCGCCCACCGCGACCCCCATGCCGTATCCGCCGCCGGGAACACCCGCTTTTTCGGTAACGTCCGTGAAAGTGCCGTCGCGATTGTTTCGATACAGAGCGTTGCGCAATGGCTGTGTAGGCGTGAAGATGTCGCATGGCCCGCTGTTTACGAAATAAATGTCCATCCAGCCGTCGTTGTCATAGTCGAGGAACGCGCAGCCGGCTCCGGTGGATTGAGGCAAATATTTTTCAGGCGAAAGGCCAGCGGTGTGGCGAAAGGTGATGCCGCTGGCAGAGGATGGTACTTCAGAGAATGGATACGTAGGCGAGCCAGACGCGAAGGCCAACCGGTCAAGGGCCGGGAATGCGAGAGTTCTTGCAAGGAGTCGCAAGAAGTCTCGCCTTTCGATTCCTTCGAGCGCACTTCCAGAACTTCGGGAACGGCGTGGCACTGTTATTTCTGCTCCGGGGCCGTCGAACCTGAAGGCTGCTGCTTCTCCATCGCAGTCGCAGCTCTGCGCTTGACTGCCTCCAGCGCCTCCGAAGTCTGGCGCTGCAAGGCAGCTTCGCGGTTTGCGTCGTCTTTGCGGCCCGCCCCGGCGTAGGCTACAGCCAGCTGGTAGTGCCCGGTAGGACTATCGGGCTCCATTTTTTCGTAAGCTTCGAGTGCCGGCACGGCGTCGGAGAATCGCTTAGCCGAGTTCAATGACGTGCCCAATCCCAGGAAGGCCTCTGCGAATCCGGTGTCGAGTTGGGTCGCTCGTGTGAAGTGTTGGATTGCGGTCGAGGAATCTTTCGAGTCCGCCGCCAACTGGCCCAGGACATACTCTGCTACAGCATTGCGGGGATCGATCTCAAGCTCTTCCTCGAAGTTCTTCTTGGCTTGCTCTACCTCGGTCGGCGAAGGCTGGGGCTTTGACAGCAAGGCGCGACCGAGCCGCGCGTGCATTCCGGCCAACGAAGGATTAATTTCCAGAATCTTGCGATATTCCACCGCGGCCTCGTCCCACTTGCCCTGGAGTTCGAGCGCTTCGGCGTTCAACTGGTGGACCTGGAAGGAGAACGGAGCGTCCCGCGCCAGATCCTGAGATGAGCGCAACGAAAGATCGGAGTAAGCATGCGTGGCGGCATAGAGCACTTCGGGATCGTGCGGGAAGTCGCGGCTCAGCACCGCCAGAAAATCCAGCGATTCATACGGTGCGTTGTGCGTCATCGTGCAATGTAAGCCGTCCAGCCCGACTCGTTTCTTGAGGTCATGATCTATAGTCTGCCGGATGGCGCGTTTGAGCAGGGGGAGTGCTTCTGCGCAGTGCCCGCTTTCCGCCAAATTCGTGGCACGCTCCGCTTCTGAGCCACCGGCAGGCGCTGCGCTCTTCTTTGCAGCTTGTCCTGGGGAAAGTGTCGCCAACAGTAATAGGTATAGGAGGAGCAGGGAAGAGAATCCGGCTTGCCGGACGAGTGCACGCATGGGCTGATTATATTCCGAAATCACGAGCGTCTAAGTCTCCGGCGCTTGCCGCGCTCCGCAAATGAAAACGGCAGGCGCCGGGGGACGCCTGCCTTGCTTCGACCGCCACTCACTGCCAGGCAGTCTGGGTTTAAGAAGACCACGGTTAGAAATAGAACTTCAAAGCGAGTTGCAATTCCCGTGCTCCCTGGGAGCCGGTAATCTTGCCGAACGTCGTGTTGGTGGTTGACCACTTCAGAGTGACAGGATCCTGCGTCCAAGTGCCTGGATCAAACGAGCCATTGGCCGGTCCGCCGCTGAAATCCCACACGGGATGGTTAAAGGCATTCAGCGCCTCAAAGCGGAATTCCAGCCGCTTGGTTTCGGTGAAGTTGAAGCCCTTGTGCAGGCTCAGGTCAACATTGGCGTATTTTGGACCACGAACGTTGCCAACACTGCAGGTTCCAAACGTGTTCGCCGCCGCCGGTTGAGCAGCTCCGGTGTTGGTGTTTTCCATGTACTGGATATAGCCAGAGGCCCCACTCGACGCGGGTACTCTTTGGTTGAGAACCTTGACTGGGCCGTTACAGTCGGGCAGGTTCGCCAGGGTCTCAGGCCCGACCCCGTTGGTGTTGTCGGAATTGCCGCCAACTCCCCAGCCTCCGAAGTTATTCAGGGTCAAAGCGTTTCCGCTGTGCAGGGTAACGATTCCGCCGATCTCCCAGTTCCCCAGGACCGCATTCAGTGCCGGATTCAGGTCGTGACCGAATTGTTTACCGCGGCCCAGCGGCAGTTGGTAGGTAACGTAGCTGGTTACGATATTGGTCTGATCGTAGTAGCACGGGCCCCAATCCAATCGTGGGTTGTAGATGTTCTCCCAGCCAGGCTGCCCGCCGGAACTGGTGGCGCCGGTGCTGCCCCAGCCCGTACCGAAGTACCCAGGAGAATTGCTCATGCACTTCGACCAGGTATAGGAAACCTGGGCTTGCAGACCATTGCTCATGCGCTTTTGCAGTACAGCCTGAAGCGCATTGTAGCTCTGGTCGGAGTTTGACATGTTGGTTCCGGCAAGGGTTTCTTTGCCGCAGATCGGGTTCCCGGTGGTTCCGCAATTCGGAGTGTTGAACTGGGGATTGTCCGCCAGATACAGCGATCCGGCCGTCCCGCCGCCCAGGTATGGTCCGGGTTCCTTAGTGACGATTGGGTCGCCGCGTCCGGCAATATGCCCGTTCGCGTCCAGCGGAATGGACTGCGCAATATCCTCGAAGTTGAGCAAGTGCGATCCCCGTTGACCGACGTAACCAATCTGGAAGGTCAGGGAGTTGGTCAGCAGCTGCTGGAACGTGAGGTTCCATTGATTGATGGTGGCGGGTCTGAAGTTCTGGTCAAAGACGCGGATGCGCTGGCCGGCATAGCAGGCTTGATTGATGACACCACCGCACGCCTGAGCGGTAGTCGCACCGAAACCGTTTTCCACCGTGTAGATGCCGCCGGCCGCCTGTTGCTGCAGGAAACCGAAGGGCAGGTTCTGGGTGAGTTCTTCGTTGCTGCCGCCGCCCTCCAGGAAGGAAGAGATGGCGAATCCGGCACGCAGTACCGTCTTGCCGCCGAGAGCTGCCGGCGCCCAGGAGAGCCCGATCCGCGGTTCCCAATCGCCTCTCCCGAGATAATTGTTGTATAGGGCCTGGTTGCCAAACTTCGAAGTTCCGTCCACGCCGGTCGCGGTGTAGATCGTTCCCGTGTAGAGCCCGAAGTTGACTGCCTGGTTGTTTACTTCGTGGAGCGGAGTATGGTCCTCGAAGCGCAGTCCCAAGTTCACGGTGAACGTCGGAGTCACACGCCAGTCATCCTGCACAAACCCGGCGAAAACGTTGCCCCGAAGTTTGGCGGGGGAACTGAGCTGGCTGCCCGTATCTCTCTGTGAGCCGGCTCCTCCCGCGACGCTGCCCAACCAGAAATCAGCGAGGCCTGAGCCGGTTAGATTGGCGGTGAAATTGAAGAAACCCAGGGCTCCATTATTTCCGGGATAGATGTAGTCCTGGCGCTCGCGCACATACTGAAAGCCGCCCTTGATCTCGTGCCGGCCATAGGTATACACCAAGTTGTCTTCAAGTTGGGCTTGAGTAGAGTGGAAGATCTGGACCAGATTGCGCAGGCCCAGACCGGCCGCTGCACCGTTATTACCTACGATATCCAATTCAACCAGACCGGGGGCCTGAACGTTGCCGCCGGGGATGCCCAGCTGCTGGCTGATGCTCCCCAGGGACGAAGTCGGGGTGGTGTTCTGATTGAATCGGACTGCATTAAATCCGAAACGGGCTTCATTCAGCAGTTTGCCGGCGAATGCGTGCGTCCAATCGACGACCGCATTTCGCACGGGTTCGTCACTGCCTTCCGCGGCGCCGCTGCCACAGAAAACGCAACCTGTGACGATGGGCTGGTTGAGATCCATTTGTGACCAGCGCCCGAAGATATGGTCTTTTTGCGTGGCGTTGTAGTCAATCTTCAGGTCGCCCTGGTTGTTGTTCAGGTCGTTTCCCGCCTTATAAAAGAGGTTGTTCCCCTTGAGGTTGTCGTTGGCAGGCAGTGGATAGTACTTGGTAAGGGCGAACAGTTTGCTGGCGACGGTGTCAATGGTGTACCCAGCAGTGGCCAAGTTGTTGTTTGGAATCGGCTGGCCAATTTTCGGGCCGTTCGGGTACACCAACTGCGTCAAAAGTCCGGGCGGCGGAGTTCCGCCGGTGCACAGCCCGGCGCCGTTGAACGATCCGCCCCAATCCGTGCAAAGCTGGCCAAAATCTCCGGTGCGCGCCTGCGCGGTTAAGACCTGCGCTGCAGTCGCGCCGGAGTTCACCTCACGCTGGCCCTGATAATCCACGAAGAAGAACAGCTTGTTCTTCATGATTGGACCGCCGAAGGTTCCGCCAAATTGGTTGTAACGGAGTTCCGGTTTCTTAGCTACGCCCTGCGCGTTGTATCCAGGCAGGCCGTTAGTCACACCCTCAGTCCATGAAGCCGAAGCCTCATTGGCATCGAGGTAGTCGCTGCGGAAAAACTCATACAGATCGCCGTGAAAGGTGTTCGTGCCCGACTTTGTGCTGACGCTCACGACTCCGCCTTGATAGTTGCCGAACTCGGCGGAGGCGTTCTGTGTGATCAGGTTGAATTCCTGAATGGCGTCGATGCCCGGTGTATATCCGGTTTCGTTATTCTTGTCTTCGCTATTCAGAATGCCGTCGATCAGATATTCGTTGGCCTGCTCGCGATTGCCGTTGATATAGGGCCGGCCGGAGTCGAGCATGGTTTGCGGCGATCGCATTCCATCCGGGTCAACGTTAGTCACGCCCGGGGCGAGCAGCGTGAGCTGCAGATAATTGCGCGAAGCCAGCGGCAGACTGACGTTGGTGTTGGCGTCAATGACCGTGCTTACCTCGGTGGACTGGGTCTGAAGAATCGGCGCCGCGCCGGTTACTTCGATGGTCTCGGTGACCTTGCCAACCTTCATCTGCACGTCGACGCGCGCAGTTTGATTGAGCACCAGCACAAACGGCGGATGTACGGCGGTTTCAAAGCCGGCGACCGTAACTTTCACCTGATAGATGCCTACCGGCAATCGCGTGACGCTGTAGGCTCCGGCGTCCGACGTGGTTGTGTTCCACACCGTGCCGCGCTCCGTATCTTGAACGGTCACGGCAGCGCCATTGAGCGGCGCGCCACTGGGGTCCGTTATCGTACCGACGACGCCGGCAGTGACTTCCTGGCTCCAGGCAGGCGTCAACAATCCCGCGAACGCAACCACGGCCAGCAGAACCAGCAATCCCAAAGTCAATCTTTTCATCGCACAGCCTCCTGAGAGCAGTTCACAAAACTAAGGTGCAGCAAACTGCTCTAGTACAATCCGACTATGCTATATAGCACATATACGATCATGGTCAAGAAGAAAATGCGCGATTGTGATTTTTTTCCCGTAATCCGCCCGCTTTACCCGCTCTATAACACCAACAACGCATTGTGCGATGTAGTAATTCCTTCCCAAAAGTGAAAAACTACGCAAGATACCTGTGATACCGGTCACAACCATTCCCAGCGAGTACCGATAAAGACGGAGCAAAGGTTCTTCGCCGGACTGAGCAAGAAAACCGATCCGCTCTATAGCAAAAACGAATTCTGAAAACGCTTGTGAACTGCCGGCGCAGATTTTAGCCCTTTACAATGAACCCAATTTACGCTATATAGCACACAGAACCGTGTACGATAATCTCTGGTAGACGGCGTCATTGCTCCGTTCGGACCGCAGTTTGGCCGGAAAGTCATTTCATGTCGGGAATTCATCGCAACGGCACGCCGGTTTACAAGCGCATCCAAAATGCCATCCGTAAACGGATCGACTCCTCGGAGCTGAAACCGGGCGATTCCGTCGCCTCGGAGCGCGAGCTGGCCAAGCTGCACAAGGTCAGCCTGATGACGGCCCGTCACGCCCTGGCCGGCTTGGAGCGCGAAGGGATAGTCGAACGACGCCGGGGTGCAGGCACGTTCGTAGCCTCCCCGAAGATCCATTTCAACAAGCTGATGAGCTACACCGAGCACATGTCCAGCCGCGGCTTGAGTGCGCGGTCCCGCGTGCTGGTCGCCAAGGTCATCGAACATGAAGCGGAAGTAGCCGCGCGGCTTGGCCTGCCCTCGACCAGTGCGCTGGTGAAGATAGAGCGCCTGCGCGAGACCGGCGATGATCCGTTCGCCCTGGAGACTTGCTACCTCCCGGCCAAGGAGTTTTCTGAGCTGGTGCACGCTCCACTGGGAAGGACTTCCCTGTTCGCGACATTACAGCACGACTACGGGGTGGAACTGGCCTACGCCGACGAAGAAGTCGATGCCACCGCAGCAGAAGCGAATGTCGCTGAATTGTTGCGAGTCCCACGCGGGGCGTCGGTCCTGCGTATTCGACAGGTCATCTATTCCACCAAGGGTAAGGCCACCATCTATGGCGTAGGCTTCTACCGCTCGGAGCGTCACACGCTTTTTATTCGCCGCTTTCGCTAGCTTTGCAAGGTGCCGCTCGGGTGACCTAGCATCGCGAGCGGAAGTCCTCAATCGGGCGTTTTTCCCTCTGTCGTTAGGCCTTAACCGTAGAGGAAAAACAAAATCAGGAGGCTCGGAGGCAACGGCAAACCGTGAACTAGCCAGCCGATTGCCTTTTTCCGATCCACGCTCGCCGCAAACGACGTGGATTGCTTTCCTGTCGATGATGGGGCATGCGGTGACTATTCACAGAAACTGGCTTCTGGAAGTTGGCACCGTCTCAGGCTCCGCTCTAGGATTGAGACAGTCCGGGTTGTTCCCCCGGTTCACAATTCTGGCTCGTGTTTCCATTGATACCACTGATACCGTTTTACGCGGAACTCCAGCGAATAAGGGAAACTATAGAAACTCCAGCCTGTTGGCATTCCCCGAGCCCCGCGACCATGTAGATGAGGTGTTCTCGAACTCGAAGATCGTGAGTATTGTCGTAGCAGTTCGCCATCGACGAAAGGTAGAAGCCGGCTATCGCGCCGGGCAGGCTTTGGTTGGGTCCCGCGACCTCCTGAGACTCCCAACCGCCATATACGGGAGCCTTTGGCGTCAGTCCCGCCTCTCGCCGAAACCATGCAAGCAAACGGTCGGGATCGAGAGATAGAAGATATTCCTGATTTCGATCCTGCGACTGCCGAAAGGGACTCTCGAGAAGCGTGACCTCCGAGAGCCTAAAGAGGTGGGTATCAATCGTTACGGCAGAATCTTGGTGGGTTGATTGATCGAGCCCTGCAACTGACTCCCCGACCCCCCGTAAAGGGACCCCGACGCCGTTGCCAATCCGATAAGCCGAAGCGCATCCCTTCGACTTAGGTGCATATCATCCTCCTGAGAAGGAAGCGCTACGTCGGAGTCTGCACCTCCGGCTCAAACGCGAGTGGACTTGGAGCACTGGCTGTCTTCGAGGAAACGGGCAACCTCCAAAGCGGTTGGCATCGACGCCTGGGCACCGGGGCGTGTAACCGAGATTGCAGCGACGGCTGAGGCCCATGCGGCACTCTCGATAGGCTCAAGCCCGTTCATAAGTGCAACCGCGAAGGCGCCGTTAAAAGCATCGCCCGCTGCAGTAGTATCGACAGCCTTCACCGCATAGGCCGGCAACCGCTGCCGGGTTCCATCCGAGAGTGCAACGTAGCAGCCCCGGTCACCGAGCTTCAGAATGACATTCCGGCTTCCACAGTCGAGCAGCGCGTTCGCCGCATCCTCGATCAAGTCGTCAGAGAGTTCACCGGGCCGCCGCCCGGTCAGAATACAGGTCTCCGTCTCATTCGGTGTCAGCCAGTCGATGCACTTCAGAAGCGACGGCGGCAAGGGGCGAGCTGGAGCGGGATCCAATACCAGGGGGATCCGCCCTGCGACCGCGATGGTAGCGAGATACTCCACGGTTTCAAGGGGGATCTCCAGTTGGCTCAGCAAAACACCAGCGCCGCGGATCAAGCTGAGATTCGCATCGAGATCGGCCGGCGATAGGTGAGCGTTCGCACCGGCGACGACGGTGATTGCGTTTCGTCCTTTGGGATCCGTCGTGATGAGGGCAACGCCTGAGGATCCTGGAACGACTTCGACTGCCTCTGTACTCACATTCGATTCTTCAAGACTGTCCCTGAGCTGAACCCCGAAAGCGTCCTCTCCGAGCTTCCCGACCATGCTCACCGCACCACCAAGGCGCGCCGCTGCGACCGCCTGGTTCGCGCCCTTGCCGCCGGGAAAAGTTCGAAAAGAGAGTCCCGCTACGGTTTCGCCGACGATCGGGATTCGTTGGGTTGTAGCGACGAGATCAAGATTGATGCTGCCCACGACTACGATCCGCTTAGCCATATAGATTCCAGGTTCGGTTCTAAAATGCCCGGGCGCGGATCAGCGCGGAAATACCGGCGCCACCGCCACCGCGCCCAACCCGACGAGGAAAAACAGGAACATCAGTGGTATCAGCTTGCGCGCACTCGGAGGTGCAGTGGCAAATTCTTTCCAGACGAATACTCCCCATATCGCAGAAATCATGGTCGCGCCCTGTCCGATTGCGTAGGACACAGCCGGGCCGATGATGTGGGCATGGGAAGCAGCGAAATTCAAGACCGCGCCCGTGCACCAGATCATGCCGCCGAGGATCCCCCACCAATGCCACGCCGCTCGCCCTTTTCCGTAATCAGCCATGCTCACTGGCTGGCCTCCGGTTAGCGGCTTGCGCATGAGGAAGTAATTCACTGGTACCGCACACACCGCTGTCCCCAGGGCAAAGAAAAAAGCCACGCTATAGGGACCGAGGGAGTGGTCTCCCGTCGTTGCTTTGGCAACGAGCGGATAGAAGACACCCATCAGCACGCCACAGGCGAGACTGATCTGAATACCGCGCGCGCTCAGAGCCTTTCGTGTGGTCTCCCGCCTTCGATAGGCCAGCGCGTCCAGCACGATGGCGAGGACAACCAGAAGCACGCCGCCAAACAGCAATAAAGGATTTCCTTGCGGCGAAATGAAGTAGTTCAGCAGCACTCCCACCACGAGCGCCAGTCCAATTCCGATGGGAAAAGCGACGGCAAGGCCGGCGATGTCGATGGCAGCGACGAGCAGAAGGTTGGCCACATTGAATACCACGCCGCCGAGCAATGCATAGACGATGTGGGTTCCATCAGCTCTGGCGATGTTCCTAAGGAAAGAGAGCTCGCCTCCACCAACGCTGCCGAGAGTGAGCCCCCATAGAAGGCTGGCCGCGATGATGCCGATGACATAATCCCAATAAAAAAGCTGAAAGGGCCAGCCCGGTGTGAGTTTCATGGTGTTGGCCCATGAACCCCAACACAGCATGCTTCCGATCATGAATAGCAGCGCGATTCCATACGCTTCCGGTTGATACATGGCCCTCCCGCTTGAATCGAGTCCGCGCCTAAACCAAGGTGGCGCAACCTGGCGGCGCGAGCGAGACGGTAAAAATCACTCGCGCCGACCCCCTCAACATTTAAAACACGAACCTCATGTTCAGCTGCATGCGGCGACCCGGGCGGCCTGCCTGGATGGATCCAAACTCGCTCTGCGCATTGATTTGACGATCGTCAGTCACACAGAGGCCGCCGCAACCGTTGTTGAAGTTTAGCCACTGGGTGTGGTTGAACGCATTGAACGCGTCCCCGCGGAACTGCAATTCCCGGCCTTCGCCGAAGAGGTGGAATGACTTTTGCAATCCCATGTCCCAGTTATTGATCCCCGGCTGGCTCACGTTGTTCCGGCGTTCGTTGCCGCGAGTCACCGCGTAGTTGAATATGTTTTGACTGGTGTAGTAGGGGTCCGTGCTGGCTGCGGGCTCCACGTAGCAGCCGGTGTTGAAATAGTGGGTAAAGGCTCTGCTCCCGCGAGAAATATTACCGTCGCAGGTTTGGATTGGAACATCCCCCATGCCGTCGTACGACTGGGTGTAACCATTGAATATGGTTGTGGGCGAGCCTGATTCGAAGGTGGTGATGGAGTTGATCTGCCAGCCTCCGATCGCCTCGCGCAAGATGTGATTTCCGAGCCTCCTTCCTGGCAGCTCATAGCTGAAAGCAGCCACGAAACGGTTGGTATGGTTCGCATCCGAGGGACCATAACTCCAGTTAGGGTGCCACTGTCCGCCGATGGCGTGTTGCCCACTCTCCCCACTCTCACCGAAGAAGGTATCCATTTGCTTGGACCAGGTATAGGAAACCTGGCTCGTCAGGCCATGCCAGCCGCGCGTCTTTAACTCGACATTCATGGCGTTGTAGTTGTTGCTCTGATTCGGGCGGACCGAATTAATGGCGCTCCAGCGGCCTGGCGCTACCGCCGTCTGCGGACGGGCCGCATCACAAGTCAGACATTGTGAAGTGTAAATGTCCGGATAAAAGCCTTGTGGATAGAGGTTCAAATCCCACTGAATGGGTAGATGCGTGCCCTCGGAACCCACGTACCCGACGCTTGCTACTACAGCCTTCCCCAGTTCGCGTTGCACATCCAGACTCCAGCGCTGGCTGTAAGGGGTTGTCCAAGTCTTCTGATCAACAGTCGATGTCGGGTATGCCCCTCCAATCGGCCACATCAGGCCTCCGTCGGTACCCAGCGGGTTCGGGTATGTGCCCCTGGTAACTGTGACGGGAGCTTGGAATGTGTTGGCAAACGTGTAGTAGGTCTGTCCCGGGTCGGTCACACCGGGTGCACTCGTGGAGTAGTATGAAGTTCCTCCATAGCCCGGCCCATTCCAGGTCACTTGGTCAAGAAACTTGAACCGGCCCGTCTCGTAGAAGATGCCATAACCAGTGCGGATTACAGTCTTTTCTCCAAGTCGATAAGCGAGCCCAAGACGCGGAGCGAAATCCTTTTTGTACGCGGAGAAGGGGTGAGCTTGGGTTCCTGGAGTTAGCCCCGGCATGACAAATCGCCACCCCGGATACGTCTGGTCGAGCACGGACCAATAGTTGTCGACGGAATAGGCGGGGATGGGCAGATCGTAACGCAGACCCAGAGTCACGGTAAGTCTTCGAGTCGCATTCCAGTTGTCCCCGAAATAGACGCCGTACTCGGGCATACCGTAATAAAGGCTGGCATCGCCGCTGGCCACCGGCGTGCGCTGTCCCATCGCGCTCACATCGCCCAGTTCGAAGTCCGCGATTCCGTTGCCGGAACCATCGTTGATGTAGGACCCTTTGCTGGTGTAGTTCCCATTGAAATTGACTGAGCGAATGATGTCATTGTCACGCTCATAACGGCGGGCCATGTAATAGCCAGCCTTCAGAGTGTGCGTCCCAATAGTTTTCGCTACGTTGTCAGACAACTGGAACACGGGCACCCACTGATACCAATACTCCGTTGCTCCGAGGTTCAAACTGCTTCCCATGGCATTGCCGGGACTGGAAGGCAGATTCCCACCGATTGCCACGGAGAACGTGGCGTCATTGCTTACGTTGAACAGGCTCTTGTCATAAGATGTAAACCCGGCCATGTTTGAGGACGAGTTCTGGAACAGACCCGGCACCCAGGACTTGACGAATGCACCGGCTTGCGAAGGATCGTCACTGAAGTTGTAACCCCGATACCAACTCACATTGAATTCGTTGTTGAAGGTAGCACTGAAGGAATGAACGTAGTGGGCCTGATACGTATTCGAGCGGTGATAGGGACCACTGCTCATGGATAACGAGGGAAGCAGGCAACACTGATTGATGACGCTGCCATCGTCGCGCAAGTAGCGGAAATAAACGGAATCGCGGCTGCTGATGTTGTAGTCTCCGCGCGCGCTGTAATTGTTGTTGTGGATGCCGGCGCTATAGGACCCCGCATAATTGTTGAAGTTGTCTGCCTCGGGCGAGGAATAGCCGTTCGGCTGCGGGAAATGAGAAAGGTAGGTCTGCGCCTGGCTCGCTACCTCAGTAGGATTGATGACGTTGTACACGCCGTTGTACTGGAAGGGCTGCCGCAGACTGGTGCTGAGGTCCAGCGTGCTTGGGTCATAGATCACATAGCGGCAGTTGGTGGGCTCATTCGCCGAACCATCGCATTGCGTTGGATCCACGGGAAAACGAGTCAGCCAATCACTGAAGTCTCCACCACGCTCGGCTGTGGTCGGGACGTAGGCCGTGAACTGGGTTTCTCCGCTGTTGCGCAAGCGCTCGAACGACGCGAAGAAGAACAGCTTATTCTTCCCGTTAAATACTTTGGGAATGATCACCGGACCGCCCACCGTGAAGCCGTACTGGTTCTGGTGATACGCATTGCGGGGTATGCCCTGAAAGTTGCTGTAGGGATTATTTGCGTTCATGCCTGAATTCTGCAAAGTGTCGTATACCGACCCGTGCAAAGAATTGGTCCCCGACTTAGAAGTCACGCTAATCTGGCCTACATCGCGACCGTACTCTGCCGAGTAGTTGGACACCTCCGCTTTGACTTCCTGGATCGTGTCCTGGTTGACGTTCACGAGCGGACCTTCCACCCAGTTATCGTTATTGTTTAGACCGTCGACGTAATAGCCGACTCCATACTCCGTACCACCTACGTTCAACTGCATGGCGCCGGGCATGGTCGCCGAAGCTAGTCCCCAGGCCATGCGGGAAGTATCGCCGGTGCCGCTATTGAAGTTAGGCAGGATTTGGGCAAAATTCAGATAGTTGCGACCCTCCATGGGGAGGTCACGGACAAATTTGTTCTCGATGACCTCCGACACGTTGGCGTCATCGGTCTTCACCAGCGCGGCGGCGCTGCTCACTTCCACGGTCTCGTTGGCTCTTCCTAGCTTCAGAGCGAGGTTAATGCGCAGAGTCGTGCCGTTTTCGAGAGCCACCGCGGTCGAAACAGTATGCGTGAAACCTTCTTTGACGACATCGACCTTGTAGCTGCCGGCTATGAGGTGGGCAAATTGATAGTCACCGTTCGCGCTGGTGGTCATCTTCCACTGGACGCCAGTGTCGATGTTCGTCAGCGTTATTTTTGCGCCTGCGATGACCGCGCCTTGGGGATCGGCGACGGTACCCACGATGTTGCTGGTAATGACGACTTGGGCGAATAATGCGGCGGCGAGGACGCAGAAGGCGAACAGAAGCAGAACGTGGTTGCGACGCATACGATTCCTCCTCCACGCCTCGTGCCGCGCCAGCGCAGTTGCTACAGAGCAGGGGGGCAAAAGCGGGATCTTTGAAACGTTTCAATCGACAACGCGCGGAGTGTATTCCCCTTGTAAAACCGTTGTCAAGCAGAAAGAAAACAAA
>Ga0209040_10000018_pt1 | contig 117110 bp, 114 predicted proteins | sample BogFormECP12_OM3_FD_188240 | JGI IMG/M metagenome (GOLD analysis project Ga0209040, IMG submission 188240) | Bog forest soil microbial communities from Calvert Island, British Columbia, Canada - ECP12_OM3 (SPAdes) (version 2) | ecosystem: Environmental > Aquatic > Freshwater > Wetlands > Bog ... | reverse complement strand
CTCCGGCGAGGGTGGCAGCAGCCTCACTGTCGACGGCACGCTGGCCAACACCGGCGTCGCAGTGACTGGTCCGGGCAACCTCAACCTAAGCGCGACCAGTACGGTCAGCCTTGGTGGGCTGATCAACGCCACCGGCGCGACTTTCTTGCTGCGCGGTTCGGCGGGCCATGCGGCGACGCTGGACTTGAACGGCCTAGCCAGCAACTCCGGCACCTTCAGCGTCGGCAGCTTTGCCGTGCTCGACGTCGCCAGCACCGGCACGCTCGTGGCGACCGGTGGGAGCAAGGTCGATATCAGCGCCGGCAGTCTTACCAACCTCTCCGGCACGACGCTGACCGGTGGCGCCTACGAGGCTGATGCCGGATCGACAATCCAACTGCCAAACAACGCTACGGTCGCGACGCTTGCGGCCTCGCTGACCCTCAAAGGAATTGGGTCTGTCGTCGAAAGCCTGAATACCACAACCAACAAGCAGGTTGCGATCGAGAACACGCTGACGACGATCGCCGCCGGCGGCGCACTGAACGTGCTGGGCGGTCGTTCCTATACGACGGCCAACCCGCTCACCGATGCGGGTGTGCTCCACGTCGGCGGCGGCGGCAAGATCGATTTGAGTGCCGGGGGTCTCGCTAACCTGTCGGGCACCACGCTGACCAGCGGCACCTATGTCGTCGACGCCGGATCGACGTTACAAATACAGAACAATGGCACGATCGTGACGCTCGCCGCCGATCTGACGTTGAACGGAGCCGGGTCGGTCGTCGAGAGCCTCAACACAAACGCCAGCGCGCAGGTGCTGCTTGAGCAAACGCTGGGCACGATCGGCGCGGCTGGGGCATTACGGGTGCTCGGCGGGCGCGGCTACACGACGGCGAACGCGATCACCGACGACGGTGTCCTGCAACTCGGCGGCGGCGCCTTCCAGGCCGCGTCGCTGGCCATTGACCCGGGCGGCACGCTCTCGGGTTTCGGCATCGTGCAGGACGCGGTCGCCAACAGCGGTACGGTCGACGCCGCCGGCGGCGAGCTGATCCTCAAGGGCGGGTTCTCCGGTTCCGGTAGCTACAAGATCGAAGCCGGCGCGACCCTGGATTTGACCGGCGGCGGCGCGCTGCCGGCGACGATCAGCGGGGCCGGGACACTGCAACTCGACAACGGCACCTTCACTGACACTGCCGCGCAGCTCGCGGGCATCGGCTCGGTGGTGGTGGATGCCGGCGCGGTGCTCGATCTGACCGGCGGCGGCGCGCTGCCGACGACGATCATCGGCGGCGGGAAGCTGCAACTCGACGGCGGAACCTTCACCGACACTCCCGCACAGCTCGCGAACATCGGCTCGGTGGTGGTGGATGCCGGGGCGGTGCTCGACCTGACTGGCGGCGGGGCGCCGCCGGCGACGATCACAGGCGCCGGGACGCTGCGACTGGACGGCGGAACCTTCACCGACACTCTCGCGCAGCTCGCGAACATCGGCTCGGTGGTGGTGGATGCCGGCGCGACGCTCGACCTGACCGGCGGCGGCGCGCTGCCGGCCACGATCACCGACGCCGGGACACTGCAGCTTGACGGTGGCACCTATACCGCCGCGGCGCTGAGCGTCGCCAGCGGTACGACGCTCGGGGTCGGTGCCGGCAGCAGCCTCGTTCTCGGGTCACCGCTGCACGTCGACGGGACTCTTATCAATTACGGCACGGTCAATGGCGGCGGCGTGACAGCCGTCAACTTTGGCAGCGGCACCGACCGGCTGATCCTCTATCCGGGGGCGACGTTCAAAGGGACGGTCGTGGGCGGCGGCGCCAACACCACGCTTGAGCTGGCCAAGGGCTCGGCCGCCGGAACCCTCAATGCGCTGGGCACCAAGTTCATCAACTTCGGTACGGTGGTCGTGGATCCCGGGGCGACATGGACGGTGGACGCTAGCGCCTCCGCGCTGGCCGGCACGACGATCACCGGCAATGGCACGAACACGCTGGTGCTGATCAGCCCCGGTACCTTCAGCCTCGGTGGGGTCAGCAAGTTCACCACGATCGACCTGTTCGCCAGCAACAAGACGGTTACCAACAACACGGTGACAGCGACCGACACGACGCTGTCCGGCGGAAAGGTGACGATCCGCGACGGAGCGAGCGGCAGCATCACTAGCAGCAACACCGTCAGTGCCGCGGGGGACACCGCGCTAAGCAAGGGCAAGACCCTGACCTATGTCACAGGGAAGGAGACGGACAGCTTCACCGGCGGGTTCGAGAACGACACCGTCAACGTTTCGGCGACGGCGGTGGGCGGTGACGTGCTGACCGGCGGCAGCGGCACGAACACGCTGGTGCTGACCAGCGCCGGCATATTCGGCCTCAGCGGGGTCAACAAGTTCGCCACGATCGACCTGTTCGCCGGCGACAACACGGTGACAGTGACCGACACCACGCTGTCCGGCGGCAAGGTGACGATCCACGACGGCGCGAGCGGCAACAACACCATCATCGTCAGCGACACCTCGGCCAGCAAGGGCAAGACCCTGACCTATGTCACAGGGAAGGGGACGGACAGCTTCACCGGCGGGTTCGAGAACGACACCGTCAACGTTTCGGCCGCGGCGGTGGGCGGCGACGTGCTGACCGGCGGCAGCGGCACCAACACGCTGGTGCTGACCAGTGCCGGCACCTTCAGCCTCGGCGGGGTTAGCAAGTTCGCCACGGTCAACCTGTTCGCCAGCAGCAACACGGTGACCAACAACACGGTGACGGTGACCGATACCACGCTGTCCGGCGGCAAGGTGGCGATCCACGACGGAGCGAGTGGCAGCAACACTAGCAGCGACACTATCAGTGCCGCGGGGGACACTGCGGCAAGCACGGGCAAGACCCTGACCTATGTCACAGGGAAGGAGACGAACAGCTTCACCGGCGGGTTCGAGAACGACACCGTCAACGTTTCGGCGACGGCGGTGGACGGTGACGTGCTGACCGGCGGGAGCGGCACCAACACGCTGGTGCTGACCAGTGCCGGCACCTTCAGCCTCGGCGGGGTCAGCAATTTCGCCACGGTCAACCTGTTCGCCAGCAACAACGCGGTGACGGTGACCGACACAACGCTTTCCGGCGGCAAGGTGACGATCCACGACGGGAAGAGCGGCAACAACAGCATCACCGTCAGCGACACCGTTGCAAGTGCAGGTAAGACCCTGACCTATTACGCCGGGACGGGAACAGATAGCTTCACCGGCGGGTTCGAGAACGACACCATTTATGCCGGGACCGGGTTGGGAACCTATAACGCCGGTAGCGGCAATGACAGCTTTGTCTTCATAGCGGACAATCTGCCAACCCAGACGCTCAACAATTTTGATGTTGGTGCCGACGATTTGCTGCTGTACGGCATTCACGCGGCTCACGGATTCGATCTCGGCAACACCGACAACGGAATGAATCCGACGGTGCCGACGGCGATTGACCCGACAATCTTCATCGCCAATGCGAGCGGCAGTTTCACCAGCGCCAATCAGCGTTTTGCCTACGACACCACCAACGGTCAGTTGCTCTACAGCGCAAGTGGCAGCAACGCCTCTAGTACTCTTGTCGCCACCTTCGGTGCGGCGCCGGCATTCACTGCTTCAGACCTCCAATTCCTCCATTGAGGCCGCCGAGACCTGGCTCAAGCCTCACGGCGATTTTCGATCTGTTGTCGCGCCGGATCGTCGGGCGGGCGACGTGTGAGTGGATCACCCAGGAATTGACGCTCAGCGCGCTCCGCATGGGGTCACCGCACGATTGATCCAAACCGCGCTAAGTTGGCGTGCCGTCACAGCGCGGCCTCAATCGCCGCCGCTATGGAAAACAGCCTGGCATCCCCAAGCGTCTCACCGACCAGCATGAGGCCCACTGGGGGTTCGTCCTCGCGGTGGCAGGGCAGGCTGATCGAGCAACGGTCGAAGAAATTGCCGAGCGCCGTGTTGCGCAGGATGTGCAGATTGATCCGGTTGTACTCGCGTTCGTCGTTGAGCTCGGCGATGCGCGGTGGCACGATCGGCACGGTTGGCATGACGAGTGCGTCGAATTCGCGCGTGCTTGCGTCGAAGCCGGCGATCAGCCGTTGGCGGGCGGCGACAAGCTCCAGGTAGTCCGTCGCTGTCATCCGCTCACCGCGTTCGATGCGCATGCGAATGCGTGGATCGTAGCCCGCGCCTTTTTCTGCAAGCAGCGCACGGTGCCAGGCATAGGCTTCAGAGGCGGCGAAGCCACCTTTGGCATTCACCGCGGACACCTCGTCGAACGCGGGGAAATGTGTCTGCGTTATGCGGGCACCAGCCCGCGACAGCGCGGCGAGCGCGCGGTCGAAGGCGCTGCTCACCGTCGCGTCCATTCCGTCGAGTACGACGTTGGTCGGAACCGCGAGGCGCAGACCGTTCAGACTGGCCGGCGCCGGCAGCACCGGCGCTTCGCCCGCCAGCACCGCGTCTATTACAGCGCAGCACGCAACACTCGGTGCGAGCGGTCCCACGGAATCGAGGCTCGGCGCCAGCGGCAGCACCCCGGCGATCGGCACCCGTCGCGCGGTGGGCTTGTAACCGACGATGCCGCAGAACGCCGCGGGGATGCGGCAGGAGCCGCCGGTGTCGGTGCCCAGACCGGCGATCGCCATGCCATCTGAGACCGACACCGCTGTTCCGGAGGAACTGCCGCCGGAAACGCGTCGCGCTGCGCGGTCCCAGGGCGAGCACGGCGTGCCGTAATGCGGATTGATGCCGAGACCGGAGAAGGCGAACTCGGTCATGTTGGTGCGGCCTACCGGAACGAAGCCGGCGGCAAGCATGCGCTGCACGACAGGTGCATGCGCGGCGGCCGGCAGCGCATCGGCCAGCACGCGTGAGCCGGCGGGCGTGGCCTCGCCGGCGATATCGAACAAGTCCTTCAGGCAGACCGGGATGCCGGCGTAGCGACTCGGTTCACGCCGAGCGCGACGCAGCGTGTCCGTCGCGTCCGCCATCGCGCGTGCCTGCTCGGCATGTACCTTGATGAAGGCGCGCGCGCCTTCGCCACTCAGATCGGCGATGCGTGCGAGACATTGTTCCACCAGCGCCCGGCTGGTGGTGCGGCCGTCGGCCAAGGCCTGGGCGCATTGCTCAATCGTGCGCATGTGGTCGTTGCTCCAGCGGCGTGTAGTCGATGGTGACGAAGCCGCCGCCTTGGAAGCGCTGCGCCACCGGATCGAGCGGGTTCGGCCGTCGCAGAATTTCCTCCGCATAGTCCTCAGCGTTCTGTTCCGGCCGGTAGCCCAGCCGGGCGGCTCCGGCATTGTCCCAGTAACCGCGCGTGTTGGCCGACACGCCCCACACGGCAAGATAGCCGATGTCGGGCACGGTGATGCAGCGATTGATCAACTGCACCAGATCGTCGTTGCCCAGCCAGGTGCTGAGATGACGGAATTCGGTCGGCCGCTCGATCGCGGTGCCGATCCGCAGCGAGATGCCCTCGATGCCGTGCTTGTCCCAGTACATCCGGGTCATCGCCTCGCCCCACACCTTGCTGAGGCCGTAGAACCCGTCCGGTCGCAGATCGCAGTCCAGATCGAGCCTGGTTTCGACGCTGTGCATCCCGACGGCATGGTTGGAACTGGCGAACACGATGCGGCGGACCCGGCGGCGGCGTGCGCCCTCATAGACCGAATGCAGGCCACGCAGATTGTTCTCGACGACTTCGGGCAATGGTCGCTCGACACTGGTGCCAGCCATGTGGATCAACACGTCCACGCCAGCCAGCAAGCGATCGACGAAGGCCGCATCGCGCATGTCGCCATGACAAACCTCTTCCTCTGGCGCTAGCGGCGTCAGCGCGCGCCTGCCGCCGGCCGAGCGCAGGCCGAAGCCCAGCTTGAGCAGCGCGGGACGCAGCACCTGGCCGATGTTCCCACTCGCGCCCGACAAAGCCACTTTGGTCATGCAGAGTCCTCCACTGACGGCAGGGCACAATCCATCCTTGGACCGACGCTGCGATCATGCAAGACATGCGGTGACCACGATTGACGGAGGGTAAAACCATGCCGGAAGGGCGTCTCTATATCGGCAACCGCCGCTACTCGTCCTGGTCGATGCGTGGCTGGCTGGCGGTGAAGCTGGCCGGTCTGGATGTCGAGGAGGTGATGATCCATTTCAGCCGGCCCGGGCCCACCGAGGCGATCAGCAGGCTGTCACCCAATGGGCTGGTGCCGTATCTTGAGCATCGCGGTGTGCGCGTGTGGGAGTCACTGGCGGTGTGCGAGTACTGCGCCGAGATCGCGCCGTCGCTGTGGCCGGCGGACCCGATCGCGCGGGCGCATGCGCGTGCCATCGGCGCGGAGATGCATGCGGGCTTTGTGGGGCTGCGGCAGTCGATGTGGATGAATCTCGGGCGGGATTTTTCGGGGCTGGGTCGCACACCGGAGGCACTCGCCGACATCGCCCGGATCGAGGCCATGTGGGCGGACACGCGACAACGCTTCGGTGCCGGCGGGCCGTTCCTGTTTGGCGCCGCGTTCACCGCGGCCGATGCGATGTATGCACCAGTGGTAACACGGTTCGTCACTTGGCAGCCGGAAATCGGCGCAGTGACGCGAGCCTATTGCGAAGCGGTGCGTGCTCATCCATTGGTGACCACCTGGTACGAGGATGCCGCCACGGAACCCACCGAATGGCTGCTGCCCGACTACGAAAACGCCAAGTAATAGTTTGATACTCCCCCTCCCCTCGCGGGAGGGGTTGGGGGAGTGGGCTGCGCAACGCCTAAGGTTCCCTCCCCCACCCCCCGCGAGGGGAGGGGGAATAAATTGCCATGTGTGCGGTTGCGCTCGCACCATGTCGGAGCCCGCAGAAGCCGCCGCAGGCTTTTCGCGTCTTGTCGGATGCGTCGTGACCACTGATCGGGCGGGTGGCTTCGCATTCGACCTGGAACGTGGCCGCGTGCGGCTGCTGCAGCCCGATGCGGATGCTCGTCGCTGTGCGCGTTCGCACGTCCGACGGGAACGCGGCAATTGGCCGCCTGCTGGCGGCGCGTGGCATGCCGCATCGGTCGCGCGACAACACCCTGATCGTCCCCGCTCCGCAGCAGGCGGCGTTGCGGTTTGCTTCGTGGCGGCGGCCTGAGGGCTATCTGAAGCCAAATCGCTGGTCTAGGGTCCGGTCCCGCCATGAGTGCGCCAACTGATCCATCCTCCCGTGGCGGCCGGCCACCAGCCTTCACATACGGCATCATCGGTCTAGTGGTCACGGTGCTGATCCTTGGCAGCGGCGCGTTCATCTGGCTAAGCCAGGGCGGTACGGCATCCTTCATCGGCGGCCCGTTCACGCTGATGGACGGTATGGGCAAGCAGATCACCGACCGCGACTTCCGCGGCAAGTACATGCTGGTCTATTTCGGCTACACGTTCTGTCCGGATGTCTGTCCCACCACGTTGAACGAGGTGGCTGAGGCCCTCGACCACCTGGGCACCAAGGCCGACCGGCTGCAGGCGATCTTCATCACGGTCGATCCGAAACGCGACACGCCGGTGGTGGTGAAGCAATATGCCGACGCCTTTACGCCGCGATTAATCGGCTTGACCGGCTCAGACGAGCAGATCGCCAAGGTTGCACAGGAATACCGCGTCTATTACGCCGAGCATCGCACCGGCCCGGGGCCGAACGACTACACGATGGACCACAGCTCGGTGCTGTATCTGATGGGGCCTGACGGGAAGTTCGTGGCACCGATCCGCGCCGACGAGGATGGCGCACAGATGGCGGCTGACCTGGGCAGGCTGATGTCGTGACTTGCAGAGCGACCGAAAGGCGACGACATCGGTCTTACACGGGTCAGGTCATCGCGGCAGTGACTGGGCGACAAATCAGCCGATGCCGAGGGACCACGATGAGACGGGCGGCATGACCATGCCGGGGAAACCGTAATAGGTTCGGCCTCAGCGGCGCCCGAAACCGGGCCCGCCTCCGAAACCGCGTCCGCCCGCGAAACCGGGGCCACCTCCGAAACCGGGGCCACCCCAACCCCCGCCGCCGCGCCAGCCTCCCGGACCAGGCCCACCCCAGCCTCCCCCCCAGCCCCATAGGCCGCCGAAGCCGAGTGCGATGGAGGGCGCGTACCAAGCCGGTCCGTAATATCCAGCATAGGGGTAGGGGTACGAATAGGACGGATAGTAGGGATAATAGGGCGACGCATAGGAAGGATACGGATAGGCAGCGTAACCGGCTGGCGCCGCCTGCACGCTGTTACCGTGTGCCGTCATGCACTGGGCGTAACTGATGTCGTAGAGCTGCTGGACGCCGCCATAGGCAGCGGCGGCGTTGTTGGCGCCGATCGCGCTACCGGCCAGAAGACCGGCACCCGCGCCGATCGCGGCACCCGCGCCGGTTGCGCCGCTCGCGGATCCGATGGCGGCGCCAGTTGCAGCACCCAGTGCCGTGCCGGCAACAGCGCTGCCCACCGCGCTCTGCGATGCTGCTGCTCCGGGCGATGCGCCACCGGTCTGCTGCCAAGCATATTGGCGGCACGCCACGTCATCCTGCTGGAACGCTTCGAAATTCTTGCCCTGGCCGGGAAGTGCCATCACCGATGGCCCAGGCGGCGGCGCGACAACGCACGCATTCAGTGCGAGCGCAATTCCCGGAACGAGCGGGATGGCGGCGCGGTGCATGAGACGATTCCTCGCGGTGATCGTTGGCAGCGGCATGCATCCTACCCCAAAAGTGGGCGCTTCGGTGGCAGCCGAACACACCGGACCCTGGCGTCAAGTTTCGCTGATCGTCGGTTGCGGCAGCCGATGGGCGGCCAAACTGACGCCTTATGTCACAAAACAGGCGCGGCACCCAGCAACATCCAACGCGCTTTCGCCGCGGGGTGCGGGCGGTGCGCGAACGCAGCGCACGCGTGCGCGACCGGTTGACGCCGCAGCGTCTGCATGCGCCCTCGCTCGACTGGCTGAATTTCCTCATTGCCGACGTGCGCGGCGGGCTTGGGCCCTATGTCGTGGTCTTTCTGGTTGCTGAACAGGGCTGGACGCCGACGGCCGCGGGACTGGTCAGCGCTGTCGGCGGCTGGCTTGGCCTTGCGGCCCAGGTGCCGATCGGCGCGTGGCTCGATCGCACAAGGCACAAGCGCAGCGCCGTGTTGTGGGGCCTGCTTGGGCTGTCGATCGGCGCCGTCGTCATTGCGATCGCACCAACCTTCTGGCCAGTGCTGTTGGCGAATGGCGCGATGCAGGTGGTGAGCGGCGTGTTCGAACCCGCAGTGGCAGCACTCACGGTTGGCCTCTGCATGCGGCAGGCTCTGACAGCCCGCATGGGGCGCAACGCCGCGTGGTCGCGCGCGGGCAACATGGCGGCGGCGATCCTGTCGGGACTGATGGCGTGGCGGTTCTCTGCGGGCGCGGTATTCCTGCAGGTCCCAGTGATCGCAGGGCTCACCGCGATCACTGCTATGACGATCCCGTATTCGAAGGTCGATCTTCGCCGCGCGCGTGGGCTGGAGCCCGGCGACGCGCAGGCGGCGGAACCACAATCGTGGACCAGTGTGCTGCGGAGCCGCCCGCTACTGATGTTCGCGGTGTGCAGCTTTCTCTACGAACTGGCCGATGCGCCGCTGCTGACGCTGGTGGGGCAGAAGCTGGGAACTGACAAACCGGGTGCGGGCCTGGTGCTCACTTCGGCGCTGATCGTATCCGCCCAGCTTGGGATGCTCGCGGCATCCATTCTGGTGGGTAAGCGTGGTGATGCGCTGGGCCATCGCCTGTTGATGGCGGTCGGATTTGCACTGCTGCCGGCGCAGGCGGTGCTGACCGTGCTTTATAGCGCGCCGTCCTGGCTAATCGCCGTGCAGTTGTTCGGCGGTTTCGGCACCGGCCTGTTCGCCGGCCTGACGCCGATCTGGCTGGCGGATGCAACGCGCGGTAGCGGACGCTACAACCTTTCACAAGGCGTCATGGCTGCGATGCGGGCATTAGGGGCCACTAGCAGCGCATTGCTCAGCGAACTGATGGTCGAGCATGTCGGCTACGCAGAAGCGTATTTCGGCTGCGGGACCATCGGCTTGGTCGCCGCAGTGCTGCTGTGGTTCGGCCTTCCCGAGCATGTGCCAGCGGCGCGGGAATCGCCAGTGGCGGCATAGCCTCCACGACCCTTGATCCACATCAATGCGCCTCGTGCGCATGTGGTATAGAATGTTGTACATGGATAGTAAGGCGGCCCACCTTCCTCACCTACGCCCGCGACGTCACGACAAATATCTGCGCCTGATCGACGCCGCACAGAAACTGCCGCCGGTCGTCACCGCTGTGGCGCATCCATGCGATGAGGTGTCGCTCGGCGGCGCGGTAGAGGCGCGCAAGCTTCGTCTGATCGAGCCGATCCTGGTCGGCCCACCCGCCCGCATTCGCGATGTGGCGGCGCGTCACGGCATAGACATTGCCGACCTGCCGATCGTGGAATCGGCGCACAGCCACGATTCCGCGGCCAAGGCGGTGGCCCTGGTGCGGGAAGCCAAGGCCGCGGCGGTGATGAAGGGCAGTCTGCATACCGATGAGCTGATGGGTGCGGTGGTCGCCCACGACACCGGCATCCGCACCGAACGGCGGATCAGTCACTGTTTCGTCATGGATGTTCCTGGCCACCTCGATCCGCTGATCATCACCGATGCAGCGGTAAACATCGCGCCAACGTTGGAGGATAAGATCCACATTGTGCAGAACGCCATCGATTTGGCCCATGCGGTCGGTTTCCCCGAGGTGCGGGTAGCGATCCTGTCGGCAATGGAGACGGTCAATCCGAACATCCAGTCCACGATAGAGGCGGCGGCACTGTGTAAGATGGCCGATCGCGGTCAGATCACCGGCGCGCTGCTGGATGGGCCCATGGCGCTCGACAATGCGATCTGTCCCGAGGCGGCGGCGATCAAGCACATCGTCTCGCCGGTCGCTGGACGGGCCAATCTGCTGGTGGTGCCCGACCTCGAGGCAGGCAACATGCTGGCCAAGAGTCTGTCGTTCCTGGCGGGTGCCGATACCGCCGGGATCGTGCTTGGTGCGCGGGTGCCGATCATCCTGACCAGTCGGGCGGATTCGCTGCTGGCGCTGCTGGCGTCCTGCGCGATCGCCTCGATGGTAGCGGCGGCGCGGCGGCGCTGACGCGCAGCTACGACTTCGCCAGCCGCCGCGCAGTGCGGAGCAGGATCTGGCGGTCCTCTGGCGTACATTCGCGATACAACCGCAGGATGGCGAGTTCGTCGCTGGTGTGTGGCTCTCTGGGGGCGAGCTTGCCGCGCCCGTACATCAGGTGCTCGACGCCCACGCCCAGTGCTGCGGCGACGCGTGTCAGATTGGTGGTGACCTGGCCGGCGCGGCCGGTCTCCCATTGCGCGACCGCGCTGCGTGACACGCCGACCTCTGCAGCCAACTGATCCTGCGTCCAGCCCAGGTCTTCGCGTGCGGTTCGAATGCGGGCGCCGATGTCTCGCGGATTGGTCATCGCGGCATGATACGTGAGCTTTGCTAACGACGCCAGGGGTGTCTTGCGGATAGTCAGTTATTTTGATTGACAGATATAGTCAGTATGGCTATCCTCAGGATGTTCATGTTCCGTTCAGGACCGCCCATGCCCAATAAATATATCTGGACCGACGCCCAGGACACCCAAATCAAGCGGCTCCGGACCGAAGGCGCGTCCTGGGACACGATCACGGCCATCCTCGGCCTGACCCGCTGGGCCGTTATCGAGCGTGGCCGCCGCATCGGTGCGAGGCCCCCGCCGCGCGAACTCGTCCCGCCCCCGGAGGACCCGGCCCGTGACCCGCTGCCGGCCGGCCATCCGCGGAGCTGGGACGTGCTTACCGCCGGCACCGTGCTGGAAAGCACGCCCTACCCACTGCCGTTCTTCCCGCGCTGACGCAGGAGTTCCAGCCATGACCACGACTCATGCTGCCGACACGCGGCTGTTCGATGGCGATCTGGTGACCTATCGGCTGGAGGAGGCTGGGGCGACCCTGCTCGCGTTGCCGGGAACCGGCTGGTCCACCCGCCTTCGTGCCTCGTCGCTGGAGATTGTGCGGGTCGCGATCGAGAGCTACGGCTGGACCGAGAAACGCATCCGCCCGCCGATCCCGTCGGCCGCGCGCATTACCCGAATGGACGAGGCGCTGGGGTGGATCACGCTGATCCCGATCGACCGCTACGTGTTGCGGCGTATCGTCGGCGCCCGCAGCCTGGTGCACCCGATCACCGAGCGCCACCTCTATCCGTGGCGCCGTCTCGCCACCGCGATCGGCGCCGACCACAAGGCGGTGCAGCGCTGGCACGCCCAGGGGATCGACCTGATTGTTACAGCACTGAACCAGAAAAGTGTGGCGACGGCCTAGGGGTGCTTGTGGATCGGGTCCACCCAGTGGACCGCCTCCGGTTTCTCCACCGGCTCGATGTCCAGGTTCACCACGACGGCCTCGTTGTCGCTGCGCACTAGCACGCATTCCAGCGTCTCGTCCGCGCTGGCATTGATCTCCTGGTGCGGCACGTAAGGGGGCACAAAGATGAAATCGCCTGCCTGGGCCTCGGCGACGAACTCCAAATGCTCGCCCCAACGCATGCGAGCCTTGCCACGGACGACGTAGATCACGCTCTCCAGCGCGCCGTGGTGATGCGCGCCGGTCTTGGCGTTCGCATGGATGCTGACCGTGCCGGCCCAGATCTTTTGCGCGCCGACCCGGGCGGCGTTGATCGCGGCGGCGCGGTTCATGCCTGGGGTCTGCGGGGTATTGGGATCGAGCTGGTTGCCCTTAATCACTCGCACGCCGTTGTGCCGCCAGTCCACCGTACCGGGCGCGGGTGGCTCGTGGTGATGATCGTGATGGCTCATCGCGCTGCTTCCTTCGGCTGATCCGGCCTTACTATCGGCATGGCGGTGCGGAAGGGAAGGCAGTGGACAGATTTGTCGTGCATGAGGTGGCGGCCGACGTCGTGGTGCGCGTCGGGCGTGCCATGCCGGACCTGCCAGCGGCGGGGGACCAGGAAGTGGAGCGCCTGTGGCAGGCGGCCAGCCGGCGGGTTGCCACCGGCGGGGCAGGGCGGATGTTCAATGGCCGTGTGTTCAGCGCCGATGCCATTACCCCGCACCTGGTCACTGGCCATCTGACCGAGTACCGCCGCGTTGTCGCGCAGATGGAGCAGCCCGAGTTGTTCGCCGAGCTTGGCGTACGGTCGTTCGCAGTGTGCGGCGTGTTGCGGTGTGCCGACGGCGTGGTGGTGGGGCGGCGACATCGCGCGGCGATCTACCAGGCGGGGATGTGGCAATTGGCACCGGCGGGCAGCGTGGATGCGGGTGCCGTGGCCGAGGATGGCACGATCGATCTGCGGCGCCAGTTGCTGGACGAACTGCGGGAGGAGTTGGGGCTTCCGCCTGATACAGTGGATGAGCCGCGGCCGCTTTGCATCGTGGAGCATCCTGGCAGCCATGTGTCGGATCTAGGCTTGGCGTTGGTCACGAGGCTGAGCGCAGAGGCGGTGCTGGCGGCGCACCGGGCGGGTGGAAACGCTGAGTATGAGCAGATGCGGATCGTACCGGAGGCCCGGTTGGCGGGGTTTCTGGCCGAGATGGGGGAGGCGCTGGTGCCATCGGTGGGCGAGTTCCTGATCCGTGCAGGGCTGACGAATCGGAGTCCCGATTCGAGTCGTTGACTCTGGGCACAGGGTGAGAACAAATAAGGAACTCAGCATGTGCCCGTCATTCTACATCGCCGAACGCCCTACCGACGAATCCTCGGCTCTCCCCCGGGCCGGAGGCTTTCTGCGTCCGGGCCGGCTCAGCCGGCCGAAAGCCTTGCCGGCGCATCTGGCCGCGCTTCTGCGAGGACCGGAGAAGCCGGCTAGTGCTCTCCTGCCGTTCAACGATCCGCGGGTGGACGCCTGCCTGCCCGGTGGCGGCCTGCCGCTCGGCCAGTTGCACGAGATCAGTGCGGCGGGGCTGGATGGGGAGACTGCCGCGCTGCCCACGGCTTTCATCGCCGCCCTGCTGGCGCGCATCGCCCCCACCAGGCCGGTGTTCTGGATCGCTCCCGTCAGCGATCTGCATCCGCCCGGCCTGCTGCCCTACGGGTTCAATCCCAACCGGCTGGTGCTGGTGCGCCCGTCCAGGGACGTTGAGACGCTCGCCGCCATGGAGGTGGCACTGCGCGAGGGTGTTGCCGCCGCGGTGGTGGGGGAGGTGGGGCAGTTCGACCGGACCGCCTCACGCCGGCTGCAGCTTGCCTGCCTGCGCCATGGCTCCACCGGCTTGGTGCTGCGCCGCTGGCCGCATGGCCACAAGGCCGTGGACCGGGAGGCCAGTGTGGCCGTCACCCGCTGGCATCTCACCCCGATGCCCAGCGTGAAGGACGGCAAGGGGCCGGGTCTGCCGCGCTGGCATGTGGCGTTGACGCATGCCCGCGGCGGCCGGCCGGGCGAATGGATCATGGAGGCTTCGGATGATGCGACGCATCCTCTCCGTGTGGTTGCCGCACTGGCCGATCACGCGTCTGAGCCGCAACGTCTTCGTCTCACCGGATAGGCCGCTGGTCACCGTCGAAGCCATCCGTGGCGTGCGACATCTGGTCGCGGTGGGTGTGCAGGGCGAGGCACAAGGACTGTCCCCCGGCCAGACGCTGACTGCCGCCCGTGCCGTCTGTCCCGCGCTGGTTCCCGTCGACGCCGATCCGATGGCCGATGAAGCCGCCTTGGCCAGGTTCGCCGCCTGGTGCGAGCACTACACGCCGATGGTGGCACCCGATCCGCCGGATGGCCTGTGGCTGGACATCACCGGTTGCACCGCGGTGTTCGCCAGCGAAGCCGAACTGGTGCAGGATCTTGCCGCCCGTCTGGGGCGGAATGCCATTCCCTGCCGCCTGGGGATTGCCGGCACCACCGCCGCCGCCTGGGCACTGGCGCACACCGGGAAAGACCGGACCATTCTGCCCTCAGGGGAGGAAAAGACGGCCCTGGCCGATCTGCCGATCACCGGTCTGCGGCTCGATGCTGGCATGGTGGCCGGACTGCGCCGGCTTGGCCTGCGGACGGTGCGGGATCTGTTGCGCATTCCACGCCCGCAGATCACTGCTCGCTTTGGCGCCTTGCCGGTGTTGCGGCTGGATCAGGCGTTAGGCGCGATGGAGGAGGCCATCGATTGGCCCCGCCCGCCGATCGAATGGCATGAGCGCCTGGCCTTCGCCGAGCCGATCGGCACACCGGAGGATCTGGCGCGTGCCCTTACGCAGCTTGCCGAACGCCTGTGCCGTCGCCTGGCGGAGCAGGACAAAGGCGGCCAGCGCTTCGTCGCCCGGTTCTTCCGTGTCGATGACGTTGTGCCGCAGATCACGGTGAGCACCGCGCTGCCGGTGCGCGACACCGGTTACCTGGGCAAGCTGCTGCGCGAGAAGCTGGACAGCGTCGACCCGGATTTCGGCATCGAGGTAATCGCGCTGGAGGCTGAGCTCGTGGCGCCGCTGAAGGCACCGCAGAGCCGGCTTGCTGATGACGCGGCGCAGGATGCCAGCGATCGCCTCGCAAGCGTGGTCGATACGCTGACCAACCGTCTGGGTGCGGACCGCGTTTCCTGTGTCGCGCCGTACCCGAGCCATGTGCCGGAACGCGCGGTGCGGCGTGTGCCGCCGCTACCGGTCAGGCAGCCGTCCTGGGTGGATGATCCAGCCGCGCCGCGGCCAATCCGCCTGTTGCGCCGACCGGAAGAGATCGAGGTGATCGCGCCCGTGCCCGACGATCCGCCCATCCGGTTTCGCTGGCGCGGCGTGTCGCATCGCGTGCGTGCCGCCGCAGGCCCTGAGCGGATCGCTGCCGAATGGTGGCACGGCAAGCGATCTGGCAAGCGCCCGGAGACTGATCTGATCCGCGACTACTACCGGGTGGAGGATTCCAATGGTGCAAGGTTCTGGATTTTCCGCGCCGGTCTGCACGCCGAGGACCGCATGCCGCAGTGGTATTTGCATGGGCTGTTTGGCTGAGCGACTGTCATGTCCTACGCCGAACTCCAGGCGGCGAGCGCGTTCTCTTTCCTGCGCGGCGCCTCGTCGCCGGAGGAACTTGCCGCCACCGCATCGGTGCTGGGACTTTCCGCCATCGGCATCACCGACCTCAACAGCGTGGCTGGCGTGGTGCGGATGTGGGACGCGGCGAAGGAGATTGGCATCCGACTGGTGGTTGGTGCGCGCCTGTCATTTCGCGACGATACGCCGGATCTGCTCTGCTACCCGCGGGATCGCGCGGCATGGGGACGCCTCACGCGTCTGCTCACCATCGGCAAGGGACGCGTACCACACGGCGACACCGGCGATGCCGCGAAGACCACCAATCGCTGCTTCCTGCATTATGCCGATCTGCTGGAGCACGGCGAAGGACAGCTTCTGCTTGCCGTTGTACCGAACCGACTGGATGCCGGCTTCCAGGCAAGTCTCCAGCGCCTGAGGGCGGATTTTCGCGGCCGGGCGTATCTCGCTGCCAGCCGCCGCTATCGTGGCGACGATGCAAGCCGTTTGCGTGCGATGGCCGAACTGCCGTTACCGATGGTGGCGACCAACGACGTGCTCTGTCACCTCCCCGATCGGCGTCCGTTGCAGGATGTGATGACCTGCATCCGCCTCGGCTGCCGCATCGACCAGGCTGGGCTCGCGCTGCAACCCAATGCCGAACGTCATTTGAAATCGCCGAAGGAGATGGAGCGCCTGTTCCGCGATTACCCCGATGCGGTGATGCGCACGGAAGACATCGTCGAACGCTGCGGCTTCTCGCTCGAGGAGCTTGCCTATGAATATCCGGACGAACCGATCCCGCCTGGCCTGACGCCTGACGAACATCTCGCCAACCTGACCAGGCAAGGGGCGGCGGTGCGTTATCCAGCCGGCATTCCGCCGCAGGTACGCGATACTATCGAGAAGGAGCTGCGCATCATCGCGCAGCTCAACTACGCACGGTATTTCCTGACGGTGCATGACATCGTCCGCTACGCCGTCAGTCGCAACATCCTCTGCCAGGGGCGAGGTTCGGCGGCCAATTCCGCAGTGTGCTACTGCCTGCACATCACCGCGGTCGATCCGGCGCAGATCAACCTGCTGTTCGAGCGCTTCATTTCCAGCGAACGCCGCGAACCGCCGGACATCGATGTGGATTTCGAACACGAGCGGCGCGAGGAGGTTATTCAGTATATCTACGAGCGCTATGGCCGCGAGCGCGCGGGCATTGCGGCGACAGTGATCCACTACCGGCCGAAGCGGGCGATCCGCGAAGTGGGCAAGGTGATGGGGCTGTCGGAGGACGCCACGGCGGCGTTGTCCGCGCAATCATGGCATGCGGGGGAAGAACTTTGGTCGGATGAGTGTCTGACGGAGATCGGCCTCGATCCGGCCAGCTTTGTGGTTCGCCGCTCGATCGAGCTGGCACGCCAGCTTGTCGGGCTGCCGCGTCATCTGTCGCAGCATGTCGGAGGCTTCGTGCTGACGCGTGGTCGGCTGGACGAGACCGTGCCGATCGGCCGGGCCGCGATGGATAAGCGTACCTTCATCGAATGGGACAAGGACGACATCGACCGGCTGGGGATCATGAAGGTCGATGTGCTGGCGCTCGGGATGCTGACCTGCATCAGGAAGGCATTCGAACTGCTGGGGATCGGGAACCTCGCCGAGGTGCCGACGGAAGATCCGGCAGTTTATGACATGCTGTGTCGGGGGGATTCGATCGGCGTGTTCCAGGTGGAATCGCGCGCGCAGATCAACATGCTGCCGCGGCTGCGGCCGCGGACATTCTACGATCTGGTGATCGAGGTGGCGATCGTGCGTCCCGGGCCGATCCAGGGCGACATGGTGCATCCCTATCTGCGCCGGCGGCAGGGACTGGAACGGCCGGATCTGCCGTCACCTGCTCCCGACTGCGGTTCGGCGGACGAACTGCAGCAGGTACTCGGCCGTACGCTCGGCGTGCCGCTGTTCCAGGAGCAGGCGATGCGCATCGCCATCGATGCGGCGAAGTTCACGCCGGAGGAAGCCAACCAGCTTCGCCGTTCGATGGCGACGTTTCGCAACGCGGGCACCATCCATCGCTTCTTCGCCAAGATGGTCGAGGGCATGACGGCCCGCGGCTATACGCAGGATTTTGCCGAGCGCTGCTTCCATCAGATCGAGGGCTTTGGGACCTACGGTTTCCCGGAAAGCCATGCCGCCAGCTTCGCCCTGCTGGTCTATGTCTCGGCCTGGCTGAAATGCCATCACCCGGCGGCGTTTGCCTCTGCGCTGCTGAACTCGCAACCGATGGGATTCTACGCGCCGGCCCAGATCGTACGCGATGCGCGCGAGCAAGGGGTGGAGGTGCGTGCCATCGATGTGGACGCCAGCGAGTGGGACTGCACGTTGGAAGAGGGCGCGCTGCGGCTCGGTTTCCGGCTGATCAGCGGATTTTCGCAGGCATGGGCGGAGCGGCTGGTTGCGGCCCGCAGTGAGATGCTCTCCCTCCCCTTGTGGGAGGGGGTTTGGGGGAGGGGGCAGTTCGGTACTGGCAACACCCCCTCCCCCCAACCCCCTCCCACAAGGGGAGGGAGAGTTCTTTCTTCGTTTCCAGAACTAATCCGGACAGGCCTTCCGCGCGCCGCTCTGGTGCTGTTGGCGGAAGCGGACGCCCTGCGCAGCCTGAAGCTCGATCGGCGGGCCGCGCTGTGGCAGGTGCGCGGTCTGTCGGACATGGCGGAGCTGCCCCTGTTTGCCCACCAGCCGGTTGCGATCCACCATGTTCCATTGCCCGTCATGACGAAGGGCGAGCACGTCATCACCGACTACCAGACCGCCGGTCTGTCGCTGAAGTCACACCCGATGCGTTTCCTTCGCTCGCTGTTCAGTAGCGAAGGCGTGCTGAGCTGCGCGCAGGCCGCGGTGCTGGCCGATGGTGCCCGTCTGTCCGTCGCCGGCGTGGTGCTGGTGCGTCAGCGGCCGGGCAACGGCAACGTCGTGTTCTGCACCATCGAGGATGAGACCGGCATCGCCAACATCGTGGTCTGGTCCAGCCTGCTGGACCGGTTCCGCCGTGCCATCCTCGGCAGCAGTCTGTTGCAGGTGACCGGCCGCCTGCAGCGCAGCCCGGAAGGCATCATCCATGTCATCGCCGACCGGCTGGACGACCGCAGCGCCATGATGGCGCGGATCGCCGACGTATCAGCCGCCGGCGAAAAGCCTTCGTTGCGAAGCCCCGGCCATCCCCGCCAGGAGCGGATTATTCCTCGCTCCCGTGATTTCCACTGACAGAAAACCCTGCGGCCTGTGACCCAGCTTACATCCTTGTGATCCGGGGACAGCAATCATGGACCGTTCAGACTGCTCTCCGGGGAGGCTGTCGATGGATCACGTGCTGACCGAGCATGGGCTGCGCCTGACCTATATGTGCGATGCGAATGCCATCGACGAGCTGGACCAGGATCGCATCCTGGATGATCTGTCGGATGACACGCCGGACGGCGATCCACTCCCCTGGCTCACCAGATACCGGCTGGCCGACTACGATCACCTGGTCCTGGTCACCGATAGGTCCAGCGGCCGTTATCTCGCGTTCCTCGCAGCAAAAGACGGCGCAACCACGCGCGAAGACTTCCTGCTGCTGGAGACGGTGTTCGTCACCTCGGTTGCCCGCGGCCAGAACCTGATGCGGCGGATGATCGCCCTCGCCATGCTGCGCATCGGGGGCATACGTGCGGTACCTTCGGTGATTGTCGCTTGTACGCGCAATCCGATCTGCTACCGGATCATGCGGGAGACGGCACGGCACTTCACCGGTGCTGTGTTCTTTCCTGATCCCGACAGCGTCGCGATCAACTTTCACACCGCCACGCTGGCGCAGCGCATCGCGCGAGATATCGGTCCCAACCTTCGCTTCCAGGCGACAACCGGGACGCTGCGCGGCGGGATAATGGTGACTGCCGGCGCAGGCCAATATCGCCCGCTTGCCCGCGATCCGCAGTTCGAAAGAATGTTCGGCCAGTGGCTGCAACCGGCTGACCGCATGCTGACCATGCTCGACCTTCGTGGTGAGGACGAGGCCACTATCCTCGATGATGCCCGCCGGCTCTATCGATCGCGCTGATCCGCGTCGAGCGCCTCATCGGTGGCCTGCACAGGCGAAGAGCCCAGCCGGCGTTCGCGGGCGGTGAAGCCGCCTTCATGGCCCACGACGACGTCGAACATGCGGTCGAAGTTGCTGATGCCAGTCAGCCGGGGGTGTCACTTAATACGATCGGCGTTGACGTGGCAGCGAGGGGGAAGTTGAGATTCCAGCCCGTGCCGAGATCGCCGCCAATATTCCAGCCCGCTGGTTTCGCGAGTGATGCAAGGTTGTCATACACCGCGTTGCCCGTCCCCATGCCCGCCGTGTAGGTCGGCGCGCCGGACGGGCTGTAGCTGCCGTATGGATAGAACAGCAGACAGCTTGCGCTTGGATTGACCAGCGGCGACGCCAGCGTGAGGCGCAAGTGCGTCGCGTCGACCCGCACGCACGAAATGGCGGGGCGCAGCGTGCCGGGCGAGGACACCGAACCGCCATCCATGACGATGAAGCCTTGGCCATTCACCGCCAGGTTCGGAACAAGCAGATCGGTCCCGGTATCGTGGGCGACGGTCAGCACCACCGTCGAATCGTCCTGTTTGTAGACATGCGTGATGCGCGGCCCGCCGACAACCGGGAAACCGCTCGGAATGCTGGCGATGGTATCGCCGCGGCCGAGCTGCAACAGCGCGCCGGCGATGATTGGCGCGGCCAGTTGAGCGAAGCGCCGATTGTCGGCCTGGCTCCGGTGTGCCTTGTCTCCGTCGCGGTCGGTGCTGTCGGCCGTCATCGGGTTGCCGATCACAATGCCTTGCGTCGGGTCCGCCGCCAGTTCGGCCACCACCTCGCGGTGCATCTGCACGCCATCGGTGTTGCCGTACGGAATGGCATTCCACCAGATCAGCGGCAGGTTTGCTGCCGTGACATTTGGCAGCATTGCGCGCTCCAGCGCGATGAAGCGCTGTGCCGCCGCCTTGAAGAGTGTTTTCTCCGAATAGGCGCGATAGCTGTCGGTTTCACTCCATGGCCACACGATCGCGCCGCACTCGGCCAAGTCCTCGGCGATCTGTGACTCCAGAAACGATTGCACGCCCACGCCATCGGCACCGAGCGACCAGGTCGACGGGTCCGCATCGTCGTGCGGATCGGCGATGAACGAACCTGGGTAGATCGTGGTCCCGACGCCAGGCATGTCATAGATGCCGTGGCCGGAAACCATCGTCCAGTTCGATGTACTGTGCGCGGCGAACACGTTGTAGGCGAGCGCTCCGAGATACCATGCCACACCTTGCGCCAGCAGATGCGCCGCACCGTCTGCCAGCGCATAGTTGAGCGCGTTCGATTGGCCGGTGATCAGGAGCATCACCCCCTTGCGCGCGCCGCGCTGCCAACGTGTCGCGCATGCGAGCAACGTCGTGATGTCGGCCGATGCTAGTGCGCGCGGCCAGCTCGCCGCCTCGTGGAACCAGCATTGCGCCCCGCCTTGGCTTACACCCGAATGCAGGACGAACAGCACACCCGAAGCGCTTGCGCCAAGCGGGTTGGCAACACCGGTGGCCACCTGGTTGCTATCCAGCCAGACGTCGACGCCAGCGCCGGGCGTGTTACGGATGACGATCGAATGGGTATGACGCCGCTCCAGCGCGGATGTCAGCACCACCATACTGCCGCCGGAGAATAGCATCAGACGATCGCCTGCACCGCGCACACCATCCGCCTGCAGGACAATCGCATCGCCGATGCTGAGCAAGATGATCGGCCCGGCCGCGCCCTGTCGCCAGTTCGGTCGCGACCAAACCAGATACCAGGTCCAGCCGCTCGCCGCGCCGAGGTTCACCGGTCCGAGGCTGAAACCTTGGTCCGGGTCCATCTGCGGCAGGTAGTAGCCGCTGGCCGGCATAGCCGGCGGGACAACCGTGTTGAGGCCGACGCCACCGAGCAGACCGTTCAAGCGCGGCGTCGCCTGCGGCAATGTGCTGCCGGTGACACGGTAGGCCGCGAGCGCATTGCCGTTGCCCGACTTGTCGGCGATGCTGGCCGCTGGATTGTTCCAAGCTGGCAGCGCGCGTGCGCTGGCGTCCAGCAGATCGTCGAACGAGCCCGCATCCCACCAGCCCGAGATACCGGGGATGTTGCTCGGATGAGGGCCGGCGAACGTGCCGCCAGTGCCGCCGCCACCGCCCGCACCGCGCAACGGTCGCCAGAGTGCCGCACGGCCGCGCGCGATCAGCATGGCGCGGCCGGGTGCAACGAGCGCTGTACCCATGATCGGATCAGGTGATCGCGAAGGTCGAAGGCGAAACGTAGGTCGCCACTGCGGCCCCGCCGGAATTCTTGGCGATCGCCCAGAAGTAATAAGCGCCCGCCGCGGCCGGGGCGCTGATCCACTGATACCAGAGATTGTGCCCGCTCATGCCGGAAATGCTTTGAGAGGTACCCACCGCCGCGGTGAGGCCGCTAGTCGGCATGACGCTGTTGCTGACCGACCATCCGAACATGACCGAAGTCGGAAGGGTATGGCTGCCGTCGGCGGCCACGCTGTTATCATTGACATTGACCGCAATCCCGCTGGTCCCATGCGCCCACGTCGAGCCGGCTGACGGGTTCATGCCCGCGGTCAGCAGATAGTTGCCGCTGCCGCCGCTGGTCGTAGTGGCCGTGATCGCCGCGGTCCAGCCACTGTTGCCGCCGGCGTTCACCGCTTCGACCTCGAAGTCGTATGACGTGCTGACGGTGAGACCGGTTATGGTGGTCGACGTGCCGCTGACACCGGTAACCATGGTCCAGGTCCCCGCGTCATGCGGGGACGAACCCACGGAATAGCTGGCCACTGCACCGCCGCTTGCCGGCGCCGTCCAACTCAATGGCATGGTGGTGGCAGTCGCGGTGCCCGCCGCTAGGCCGGTCGGCAGACCGGGCGCTGCGACCATGGTTGAGGCGGTGATCGCCGCGGTCCAGCCGCTGTCGCCGCCGGCGTTCACCGCATCGACCTCGAAGTCGTATGACGTGTTGGCAGTGAGGCTGGTGATGGTGGTCGACGTGCCGCTGACGCCGATTACCGTGGTCCAGGTGCCAACGCCGTGCGGCGACGAACGCACCGAATAGCTGGCCACCGCACCGCCGCTCGCTGGCGCCGTCCAGCTCAACGGCATCGTGGTGGCAGTCGCGGCGCCCGCCGCAAGGCCGGTCGGCAGACCGGGCGCCGCGACCACGGTCGAGGCAGTGATCGCCCCTGTCCAGCCACTGTCGCCACCGGCGTTCGCCGCATCGACCTCGAAGTCGTAAGATGTACCGGCAGTAAGGCCGATAATGGTGGTCGAGGTACCGCCGATACCGGGAACCGTGGTCCAGGTGCCTACGCCGTGAGGCGACGAACGCACCGAATAGCTCGCCACTGCGCCGCCGCTCGCTGGCGCCGTCCAGCTCAATGGCATGGTGGTGGCTGTCGCTGTGCCCACCGCAAGGCCGCTCGGCAGGCCAGGCGCAGGAATCGTCGTGGTCGCGCTCGCCACTGACGGTGCGGTGCCAGTGCCTGCCGCGTTCACCGCGAACACCTGGAAGTCATAGCTGGTCGTCGCAGCGAGGCCCGTCACGGTGTAGCTTGTACCTGTGATACCGCTCGCCGCAGTGTTCCATCCCGTGCCGCCTGTCACGCGATACTGCGCCGTATAGCTCGCCACCGCACCGCCAGTGCTCGGCGCGGTCCACGATAGATTGACCGTGCTTGCGGTCGGGCCGCCGGCCGTAAGGCCAGTGACCTGGCCGGGCACCTGGGCGGGCGCGGCCTGCGTTGTGCCGGTCGCCACGGACGATGCCGCCCCGCTCCCGGCAGCATTGTTGGCGATCACCTCGAAATCGTATTGCGTCGCCGCCCCAAGACCCGCGACCGTCAGGCTTGATCCCGCCGCACTCTGCGAAGTCCAGGCACCGCCGACCAAAGTCACCCGATAGTTCACCGTATAGCCGGTCGGCGTGCCGCCCGTCGCCGGCACCTGCCACGCCAGCGCGACGCTCGCCGGCGTGGTAACGCCGACTGCGAGGCCGGTCACCTGGCCGGGCGCCTGGAGCCCCACAGCGCCAGCGATGGCAGCGAACACGACGTCGCCACCCGTGTAAGTGAACGCGCGCAACTCGGCCGCCTGGCCATTCCCCAGCGTCTGACTGCCGGATGACGTGACGATGCCGGCCGCGAAGGTGACGTTCCCCCCCGACACATTGACGACGCTGCACGTGAAGCCGCTGCTCATGTTGACGAAGGCTGGCGTCAGTGTGATCGGCTGCGAGCAGACCAGGATGGCGCCGTTGTGGATCGTGCCGTCGAGCGTGGTGTTGGCGACAATCTCCACCACCGGTCGGCGATAGGTCGGCAGCTTGGTTTTGATCCAGGTCCAGACCGCGCCGAAGGTCTGGGCGAGCATCGTGCTTGAGCCCTGGCCGACCCAGAAGACATCCGTATCGGATGCGGGCGCGGCGGCAGTGGCTGCGTCGATGGTCTGGCCGTCGAGCAGGTTCGCGTAGCTGATGGTATGATCCGTGCCGCCCTGGCTGATGGCGACCAGATCCCCGCTGGCAATCGTGGTAACCGGCGCCAGGCTCGTGATGCTGTAGGAGCTTGTTACGCCGCCGGCGGCAGAAATGGTGCCGTTGGCGTCAATGCTGATGTTCGTGCCAGCCGAGAACAGGCCGCGCAGCGACGACACCGGCAGCAGCGCGAGCACGCCGTTGCTGTCCAGCAACGCATGGTCGGTAGCCGTTAGCGTGCTCTGCTGTGGCACCTCGGCCAGATCGAATGGGGACGCGGTCAGGGTGCCAGCATTCAGCAGCAACCCCGATCCGACGGTGACTGACTCCGGGCCGCCCGAGCCGAGGCTGCTGCGGCCTAGCAATGTGCCTGAGTCGCTGATGATGGCAGGCTGCATACTTGCCAGTAGGGAGCCGACACTGACCGAATGGGTCACCCCGTTCTGACTGACGGGGATCGCATCCGCGGCGGTGACTTCAGAGACGGAAGGCAACTGTGAAATCGTCGGCATCGCATCATCCTAGGCAGCGGCTGACTTCCGCATGGCGATCTTCGAGTTCATGCCGCGACCTGGACACCGCTGCACACCGAGATCCAGCGGCTTGCCTGTGCATCGACATAGTTCTTGGTCGCTGCCTGCATCGACAAGCTGGATTCGGCTGACAGGGTCAGTGCGCCGGCGAGCGTGCCGTCCGCCTTGGGCGGGGCACAGGCTACCCGCGTGTCGACATATCCCTTGGTCGCAGCCTGCAGCGGCGGCGTCGGATCGGTGGCTAGCACCAGCGCTCCGGTGAGCGTGTCGCCACTGCGCGATACGCGCGTATCGGCATACTGCTTTGTCGCGGCTTGCAACGAACTCGTGGGGTCGAACGCCAGCGTCATCGCACCGGTCGCGCAGCTACAGCAGATGCGTCGGCGTCGGCTTGCAGACAGTCGGAGGCCGGCCATTTCCTCACGCTGTGGAGCTGTCGGTAATGAGGCCGAAGGTGGCCATCGCGGTCAGCAGCGAGGCGAGCGCCGCGTTGCCACTGCGCGAGCCGGTGACGGTGACCTTGCCCGAAGGCGTAGCGCTGTTGGCACCGAACGTGGTGAACTTGCCGGACGCTGCTGTCGTGCCGCCGATCGCCGTGCCGTTGATCGTGCCGCCGGTCACAGAGACGAGGGGCAAAACTACACTGCCGCCGCCGTTTCCCTGTAGCAACAGGTTAGCTGAGGCCCCAGCCGCCTCCATGACGAGGCAGTTGGTCCCCGAGATATAACGATAATTGAAAAAAGAGGCAAGTGTCGCGCCGGTGTCATTCAAACACATGAACTGGGAGCCAGATGTTGACTGACAGATCGACAATGTACTGCCCGTCCACTTCGCCGACGTCAGGCCAACAGTGCCGGTGAATGGAGGCGATGCAACGGGAGCACGCGACGTGTCGGTGGGATGCACATGGTCCGCGCGCGCCCACGTCGTTGCCGTGCCGGCCACGGCAGTGCCATCCATCGCGGGCGTGGAGCTTGCCCCGGCCGGCACGTTGGTGACCAGCGCATACGGCGCCAGAAGCGAGGTGAACCCAGCACCGCTCACTGTACCTGAAGCCGAAAGGTTCCCCACCGTCACCGCGCCGGCATCCGAAATGGATAGCAATTCGGTTGCCCCGTTCATGTAGCGCAACCGCGCGGTACCGGAGGTGGCGTATTGCAGATATCTGCCGGGTGCGCTGTTCAGTGCGGCGCCACCATTGAAGTCGATGATGTGCCCGGCCGTCATGCGAACCGCTGCTACCGGATCGGTCGATCCAGTCGGTGGTATGGCGCCTCTGGTATCGAGCGCTTGACGGATTTCTGTATTGTTCTGGAAGCAGTAAGAGCTGTCAACATAGCAGTTTGTCTGCGTTCCCATCCAAATGCCAGCGGTGAACTCAGTGACAGGATTATTCACCGTATCTTCCTGCGCGAAGACCGCATGTATCATCTGGCGCACGCCAACGCCGCCGAAGCGGTTTGCATTGGCGCCGTCGTCCAATCCAGCGGCTCCAAGGTCCCACTCCTGAGACACAATCGCACCGGACACCGATGACGGCTGCAGAGAAAGATCCGACGCCTCCGAGATCAATGCCCAACTTGGAGACGCCGCCCCGACTGGCCGATGGACCTGGAAGTAACCGCCGACTGCAATGCCGCCGACGGTGCTGCCGGCACTTATCTTCGACAGGAACGCCCAGTTTTGGGTCCCGTCATTTGCCCCCGCGCCTACGTCGACGACCAGGGCAGAGTTTATGTTGCTACTTGTACCGCCTGAAAACGCAGACGCTCGGCGGATTCGCAAATCGTTGCCATCGTTGAACGCCGGACTTGCCCGACCGACGATAACCTGGTTGTTGAGAAGCAGGCCGGGGATGCCGGACGCTTGATAGTTGACCATAGGCCCGAGCGCCTGCCCGACACCAGTGCCGAAGCCCGTGATTGCTCCGCCCGTAGCTCCTGTGATCTGGCCAGACACCAATGTAGTAAACGCGCCTGCCGCTGGAGCTGTGCAGCCAATGGCCGGAGGCGAGGCCAGGTAGGTCGAGAAGCCAATTCCAGACACTGCACCCGACGATGACAATGTACTGAATGCGCCAGAATTGCCGGCGGCAATCGCCGCGGTGACGCTGGTCGCCGTCTGGTAGCCGCTCGGGTTGGTTGCGTTGTACGGCGTGAACGTCAGCGCATCGGTCACGTCCTTGCTCGCGAGCGCCACGGCGCCGCCGCGCGCATTGAAGGTGACAACGCCGGATCCGTCGACATATTGCTTCGTAGCAGCCTGTAGAGGCGTCGAAGGATCTCCTGCCAGAGTCAGGCTACCCGTTAGACTGCCGCCCGACGTTGGCAGCGTCGTTGCGACCTGTGTATCGACATAGCCCTTCGTCGCGGCCTGGAGTGGCGCCGTCGGATCGGCTGCTAGCACCAATGCTCCAGTAAGCGTGTCACCACTTCGCGATACACGCGTATCCACATACTGCTTGGTTGCCGCCTGTAGCGACGCGACAGGATCAGCCGCCAGCGTCAGCGTACCGTTCAGCGCACCGCCGGACAATGGCAGCGTATTCGCGGCAAGGTCGCAAAGTGTGGTCGGTGACGTTGTGCCGGTCGGCGTGACCAGAAGCTGGCTGATGTCGACGTTGCCAATGCCGGCAAGTCCGCTCATGAACTGGGTGTAAGGAACGGCGGTGTTGCTGCCGCTCTGCCCGAGCGGAACGAGATCGTTGCTGGCCGGTACTGTGCCAGCGGCCAGCGATGCGACATTGAACGGTGCAGCGTTGGCCGACAGAGCACCGTTGGTCAGACTAAGATTGGCGCCAATGCTGATCGGCTCGGGGCCACCCACGCCGGCGCTGGCGCGACCGACGAGGGTTCCGCAACTGATCGCAAGCTGTGGCTGAACACCCGCGAGGACCTGTGCCCTGGTTACCTTGCGGGCGATGCCGCTTTGGCTGACCAGTAATTCGTCGTTGTCGGACGCGGCCGTGGCGGGCGCGAGCTGATCGATTGTCGGCATGATAGAGACGGCCTCTCAGGCGCGCAGTGGCGAGACTGCGCGGGCTATAGTTGGTTGCGGATGGGGTGCGAGCGGCCGCGGGGGCGGCCTTGTTGCTACGACGTCAGAACTGGATTGCCGTTCTGGTCGGTCAACACGACACCAGTGTCGGTGATCAAAGCGTTGGGTGGGGCCGGCGGAACCGACAGGTAGAGCACCGGCAGCAGGATGCTCCTATTGATAGTGCGGCCATTCGTCGTGGTGATGATCAAATTCACTGTATAGACGGTCGCCGGCTGACCGCCGGACAGCCACAGGATCGCGACCGCACCGTCGGTGGTCGCGCTGTTCAGAGCGAGGTCACCGGGATTGCAGGGCTCGATCACCACATCGAGCGTGGCGATGGCGTCACCATCATTGCCGACCAGCGCCGGCGATATGTCGAACTGGTAGTCCAGCACATCGACGGGGTCTTTCGTCGGCCAGTTCAGCGGCGGGGGAGCCACCGCTGCGGAGCCGCGCGGCACCGGAATGAATGAGTCCAGCACGACGGTTCGCGCGCTGCTGGGTTTCCAGACGTGTGTAGCTGGAGTGGGCATGCCAGAATCCTGATTGGAGTAAAGTGTTCAACTCTTGCCGACTAACGTCGCGAGCTGCGCACTGAGGACGGCAAGCTGCGCCTGCAACTCGGCGACGGTCGGGACGGCTGCGGCCGGAGGTGGTGCGGTCGGCGGAGCGAGCTTCGCTCCGTCGAAAAGCCAACCCTCCGCGACATTCGCCTGCGACGAGACGTCCACCCAGACGAGCGCGGGGTTGAACATGCTCGTGATGTCGCCGTCGGTCTTCAGCAACTCGGCGACCACACTGTCCTGAATTCGTGCATAGGTCTTCATCGACATTCCTACCATCTGACCACGACGAGGCCAGGCGAACCCGGAGCGCCGTCGTACGACGTGGCACTGTTCGCACCGGTGCCCGCGCCGGATGCGCCGCCGCCCGGGGAGTTGCCTGCCAAACCGTATGTCCCGCTGTTCCGACAGCCGCCCATCGGGGCGGCGCCGCCGAGCCCGCCTTGGTTCAAAGCACCGGCCTGGCCCGAGGAGCCGGTGATGTTGGTGTCACCACCTACGCCGCTGCCGCCCGGCGTTGCGCCGTTCTGCGGACTTCCCACGGTGGCGAGCGCGTTCAGGCTACCGCCCGTCGCGCTGACATAGGGGCCGAAGCTGGACGTTCCGCCAGCCCCGGCAGATGCCCCGCTGGCGGTCCCAGCGCCGCCGCCACCTCCGATTGTCACCGACACCGTCTGGCCCGCAGCCAAACCAGTGATACGTTTGCGCGCGTAACCACCACCGGAGCCACCACCGCTCGGAATACTGCCGTACGAGGCGTAGCTGCCCGATCCGCCCCCCCAAACCTCAACTTCCACCTGGGAAACTCCGGCAGGCACGGCAAAGCTGCCGCTGCTGAGGAAGGTCTGCACCCCCGAGGCGAACCCAGGGCGCAGCGCAGGGAGCTTCCAGGTGAGGAACGGCGCGGTGGGCAACTGCACAATGCTTGCCGCACCGATCGCCGTCTGACCGTACGAAACAGTGACGACGTACAGGCCCACCCAGCCATTGTCGATCGGCGGAGTGGCCTGTGAACCGGAATTTGCGGCGGCACCCGCCTTGAGTTGAAGTTGCACCTGCTGAATGCGGCAGGTGTTCTGCGCGACACCGGAATTGCTCGGCCCGCTGTAGGGCTGTGCCGGATTGGTCGCGTTGTAGTAAGGCAGCACCACGGGATTGGTATCGCCTTCGAGCAGTGCGGCCTCGATCAGATAGTTGATTGCTTGACCGGAGGTGGCGGGCGGGGCAAGTGTGAGTGACGAGGCGGTGAGATTGATTCCCAACTTCACTAGTGGATCGGTCGTGTCAGCCGGCAACGATCCATAAGCGAGCGTGTCCACCACAGACAACTGTGTGATGCTTCCGGGGCCCACTGTCACGGTCAGCGAGGCCGGTGTCGTCGGGGAACAGGCAAGGCCGTCGACAACGGTGTTGCTGCCCAGTACCGCCTGGGCCAGATAACCCAGTGCGACCATCCCATTCCGATTCGTATTCAGAATATCGGTGTCGAGCGGGATACAGCCCGGGTAAACCAGGATTCTGTCCATGAGATCCTCTTTGCTGATCGTGGAACCAGCTCAGTTGGTGATCCTGGTCCAACCGATGGCGGCGACCGGCAGCACGTCGGCGACGGCCGCATAGATGTCGTCATCCGTCACCTGGCCTTGCACCATCTCCAGGCTGGCATATTCGATGGTACCCTGGCCGTAGCCTCCGCCGGGCCCACCCCAGCCGGAGACCGCGGCGATGCCGCTGCCGACCGGCCGGTAGGCCGTGATGAAACACTGAAACGGCAGGGCGAGACTGCCCCATCCTCCGGCGCTGCCGTAGCCAACTCCGCCGCCGGCTCCAGTCGACGACGTGTAGCCGCCGGTATCGGTCGAACGTGCTGGCTCGAACACGTACGGCGCGCGTCCGGTGAGATCCTGCAGCGCCGCAACGATGGCACCGCGCGTCCCGCGTTCGCGGAACAGCCGCGCTGGATCCGATTGCGGAATGCATCGTCGCCTTGTCCTGTCCGCCTGGTCAACCGGTCGCCGAAGAAGTCGTTTGCGATGATGTCCAGCCAAACGTCGATTGCAGTGGCAATGCGCGTCTGCGCCTTCACGTACTGCAATTGCTGGTAGGCCCAGCTCCAGCCGGATGCGAGGCCACTCAATACGCCGTCCAGTACGGAAGCATTGTCTGGGAACCAACGCGCCGGCAGTACAGTGCGCAGCCGCGCCAGCATGTCCTGTTGGTCGCCCGTCATGTCAGTTGACCGCGATCACGCCGGCCTTCACCACACCGTTGACGGCAACGGTGATGTCGCCGGCGCTGCCGTTTGCCAGCAGCGCACCGACATTGACCACTGTCGGGCTTGCAGAATAGGCGATCTGAGCAAGCTTGGTCAGCGGGAGACCTGCGCCGACGGTCAGGCTGTTGATGTAAGAGCCGATCGCGTTGCCGACGAGTGCCTGGACCGGCGCCTTGGTCGTTCCGGCTGGAACAGTGATGGTGAGGGAGACGTTGGCCGTGAGTACTGTCGGCGACTGAACGCTGAAGATCGAACCCACCGGTCGCATCGCGTCGATCGCGGTCTGCACTGCGGACAGCAATGCGGTCGAGGGGCTGCCGGACCCGTCATCAACCGTCACCACGAAGCTGCCCATGTGTGGCTGACCCGATGGATCGATGTTCTCCTGAATGGTGTAGTTCAACCCCTGCTGAATGCTGCTGATCGCATAACCCACCGCGACCGGTGTGGCGCGCGAGCGGCTGGCGATGAAATTGCGGAAGCGGCTCCTGAATGCATCATCGGACTCCGCGTCGAGTCCATTCTGAAAGGCGCTGCCGTTGCTGACAGATTCGATACCCGGGAGCGCCGATGCCAGCAGGGAAACTGTGCCAGCCTGGACGTTGCCAGCACTGCCCGGCGTCTGTGCGATGACCGGCACATTGATGGAAGCAATACCGCCGGCCATGACGTAGCCATTGCTCGCCGCCGACCAGGAAGGCTGTGTCGTGTCCGCGCCGACCGCGAATGTCTGTGTGCCGTCAGCGGTGCGGATCAGCGCACCGGCCGGGATCAAGGCGGTCATGCCTGGCGTGAAGCGCGAGAATGTCACGGTACCGGTGGCCGCGACCGCAGGGAGTCGGGTCAACGTCAGATCGGCCATCCAGCTATCTAGGTCGGCCCCATTGCTTGTGGCCGCGCGCGTCGTTCGCAGCACCTGCAGAATGAGCCATTGCATCCACAACCCGATCGAGGCATTGGCCTCCAGCACCGCGCGCAGTGTAGACCCCACTGTGAGGTCCAGAAGCTGCGTCGCAGATGCCTCGACGGCAGCCGCCATGGATTGCACGAGCGTGCTGAAGGTGCGGAGCGATAGTTGCATGGCCTAGGTGGACACCGAAAAGGAAATGACCTGGGTCTGGCTGCTCTCGGCGTCTACGTAGCGAACATACACGTAGACGGTGCCGGAAGCGCCGCCAGGTGCGATCTGCACATCGATCAACGGCTCCGGTTGGTGCGCGACCGCGGCCTCCTTGAAGATCTGGCTGCGTATCACCGCCCTGATCTGCAATGCATTGATCGGCTGGCCGATGAAGCGAGCCAGGCCGGCGCCATAGTCGAGCTGCCAGATGTAGTCGCCGGGATTGGTTAGAAGGCGGCGCAGCACGCGCTGCTGCCCAAGCAGTGGGCCGGTTACTGTGCCGATGTCGCCGGTGGAGCCGATCACCAGATCGGATCCCCATTGGTGCGTTGCGTCAGCCACGGTGGTCAGTCCGATGGGTTGGGCGCACTCGTCGTGCCGCCGCGGGAATCGGTGTGCGTGTGCGCATCGTAGTGGCCACGCAAGCGCGACAGCGAGCCTTGCTGATCGTAGACATCGCCTGCGACGTGCAGGTCGCCGTGCATCTGGATCGTTCCGTCGTTCTGCAGCTTGATGCAGCTGCCGGACTTGTGCATCAGCCACAGTTCGCCGACCGGTGCAGCGGGGGGTGTCTGCGTATTCGAGAACGCGCGTCCCACAATGATGCCATGCTCGGCGTCACCCTCCTGTGCGAGAACCAGGACCTGGTCGCCAGGAGAGGGAGGGCTATACATGCCCCACCCGGCTCCGATCCACGGCGAGAGCACAGGCAGCCAGCCGCTGAGCACACCTTCCGGCTGCAGCGTGACCCGCACCGTCGCGGCCGTCGAATTCACGGACGTGACCGTGGCGAAGCGCGGCTGGCTGCCGCCTTGATCGAGCGCACCTGCGTGCTGCTTGATGAGATTGAGAAGCCGTTCCATGCGTTATGTCGTACCGCCATCGGTGTCGTTTGGTGTGGTCGTCTCAGTACGCGGCGAGGTGTTTTTCGCGAGAATGCGTTGCATCAGGCCGCCATCCTGGCGCAGTCGGCGTTCGATAACGTCAATGTAGTAGGTCTGATCAAAGTCCGTGCCGGTCCCTTCCAGCGCGATCAGGCTGCGCGGACTGAGCGCGAGTTCGCCCGGCATGCTGATCCTGATGGTACGTTCATGGCGTGTCAGTTCAGCGAGCTTACGCTGGGCCAGTTTCAACGCGTCATCTGGCGTCAGATTAGGCTGTACGAAGACATAGCGTTGCGGCGATCCGTTGGATTGTCCGGTGCCGCTGCGGCAAAGGGCTCGCGCGCTTTGAATGAACGCATTGTTTTGCCGCGAGTTCCAACTCTTGACCACCACTTCGATATCGCGTGCCAGGGTCAGCGATCTCTCCAGCTTGAGATCGATCACATCGTCCGGCCGCAACGACACCGCGAGATCGGCCGCCTGTGTCGCCGGCTGGAAATACAGAGCTTGGCCCTGGACGAATGCGTCAAACCCCTCGTGCCGCGCCAGAAAAACCAGAAGGTCCCACTCGGTGGTGGCACGGCTGAACTGGTCAAGCGTGATGCGATCATGCTCGCTCTGATAGTATCGACCCACCGGAGTCGTGGTAGGCGAAACGCGAGGCATCAAATTGTGGCGCCCCGCCAGAATCGTGGCGATCTCGCTCGCCGTGCGATTAGCGAACGTCTCCTGCGTGCGGGTCTCGATCAGCGAGGCCGTGAGGTCACGCCCGTCGAGATGAACCAATCCGAACGTGGGATCAATGCTCACCCGGTCAACCGCGCCTTGCACCAAGCTGGTGAATGACGCACCTCCGTCGAGACTGAACTGGACGTCCAGTAGGATGTCAGATTCGCTGGCCCAGAAGGGGGCTTCGGCCCATGGGTCGATGCCCAGCACAATCGAGGCACTGAACCGATCCGCTGCGTAGTAGTTGTTGGATATGACTTCGGCTTCCATTGCCCCGGTGACGATCTGACCGTTGGCGATGACCTGCAGGCGCGGAGCACGCCACACAGAGCTCGGATCACTGAGCGGCAATACCGCCTCCAGCACCGGGATCGATGTCCGGTATCAACAGTGTCGTCACGCCCGCGAGGTTTGGATCCGAAAGGCTATTGAGTTCGGCGATGCGTATCCATTGCGTTGCATCGGCGAGTTGTGCCGCAGCGATGCGGAACAGGTTGTCGCCGACGACTGTGATGGTCTTCATGGTCAGGTGCTCGCACTCGTCAGATTGGTTGCCGTGCGGTGAACATAGGCGCCGGCGGATACCAGAGAACTGAGCTGGCCTGCGGCATCGGTCGCGGCAAGCAGATTTGCCACGCCGATTTGGGCGGAACCGACATCCGCGACGTTCATGCCTGCAAGCGTGGCGTCAGCCGTACTGATGGAAGTGCCGATGGAGGACTGGGCATCGGCAAGGCATGATTGGGCGGTGGTGTACGCGGCCGTACCGCGGGTGGTGGCACCAGGTGCGGCAAGTGCCGACTGCAGGGTTGACAGATCCAGGCCAGCATTCGATGCGTAACCGGCTGCCACGCCTATATCCGCCAATGCGACGGTGCCGAGTGAAACCACTGGCTGCAAGAGTGCCGAGGCCTCGTCCTGAAGAACCGTGCAGACAATGCGATACGGAATCCACCAGCCGTTGCGATAATCGGCGCGAAAATCGCTGATCAGAACGGTGTAGAACAGCACGTCCCACGTCAGCGGCAAGGCAGTGCCCGCGACGCGCATCTGGTCCAGGCTGCGGGCACGCAAAGTTGCGTCCGAACCGGTGAAGATGCCGGAGAAGCTGATCTGCGCATCGTCGCGCCCGAGCGCGTCGATCACCCGAGATCCGCCCGGCAGGCGGTGCAATGCAAGCCGCTGCGTGCCACCGAAATTCACCCCGGATGGAATCTCGAAGCCCTGAAAGACGATTGGGCCAAGCAGCAGCGCCACATCAGACATCGGCTTCACCGCTTCTCGTGATGACCGTGCACTCGTCGGCGGTCTCCGCGTTCTGCTGAACTGTCTCACTGTCAGCGAGGAACGACACGTCGAAGGCAACGGGCGCCATTATCGAGGCGAGGTTCGGTGGTGCTTCGCCACTGAACCAGAGAATGAAGGGGATGCGGAGAGTTTCCATGTACTCAGACGCCCATTGGTGCGCCGGGATAGGCGGCATTCATGCGGGGATCGATGCCCGTCGTCATTGCGCCTGGGCGCGAGGCGTGTCTCTCAAGATGATCGATCACCCAGCTGCCAAGCTGGGTGCTGTCCAGCACGAGCACGCCTTGATGCGATCCTGCATCGGCCTGCGGCGACTCTGAGAGAGCCGATGCTGACGGTGGCTCCTCGGGCTCAACCGCTGCATCGCCTGTGGTGTAGGCCGGCATGGTGGCGAGCTTGAGACCGTCGCGGCGCGCGACAGCTCCCGGCGGAGGTATGTCGGTGGCCACTTGCGACGCGGCGATGTCAATGGCCTCTTGTGACATGGCGATGTCGGTGGCCACTTGCGGTGACTGGTCAGGGGCCATGGCACCGAGGACGATCTGTTCCACTCGGGTATCCAGCGGTGTCCCGGTCCCATCAATCGTTGTCACTGGCGCCGCGGCAGCCGGTCGTGCGCCGGCCTCCGGCAGTGGCGATCGCACCATTTCGAGGGCACGCGGAGCCATCGACGGTGCAGCGACTGAGCTCGAGCTGCTCGATGGCGATCCGACCGGGGATGATATTGTCGGCGCGATCGCCACGCTAGGGATATCAGCCGCCGCCGCCTTCGTCGAAAGTGACGCCGCATGCGGAGCCATCGCCACGGCTTGACGCGGCAGCAGGCGAGGTGGCGGCAAGTCTCCGTCGGGTCGTAGCATGTTACGCGGACGCGGTGGTGCCGCCCGATCCGGACTTGTCCGCAGACCAGGGACATCGTGCGCTGTTGGTCGAAACGCGGCAGAAGCCCGAATCTGTTGTGGCGCGTTCGGGCCTAATTGCTCCATATCTGATTCAGGCGAATGCCGAACGCGCGAGGGCGCAGCGATTGGTGCGGCATTGACGTTGAATGCGTTCAATCCCTCGCCGAGCTGCGTGATCGTCTGTAGCATCGCGGCGTTGGCGCTGACCGTGCGGTGGAGTGTTGTCAGCTCCGGCTCCAGCAAGGCCATCGCGACAGATACTCCATGGCTTAGCGCTAGCCTGCTGCCGATCCTCGTGGCGTCGCTATCGGTCACGTTCGCGAATTCCAACGCAGGGCCTGCCAGTCGAACACTCGGCCATCCAACGAGCCGAGTGCGACAACGAAGGCCATTCGCTCATCGGCCGCCAGGCTGAAGGCTACGTCGAATGGCACCCCGTTCCGGACCAGATAGAGGCAGTCGATCAGGTCGGGGTGCCGGCTCAGTTTCCCGCGTTGTCCACCACTTCCGCTAAGGTGGGTTCCGCGGATTGCTGCAACGACTGCGCGACGGCAGCAATTCCAGCATCACCGAGACGACCGACCATGGCCTCGATCTGAATTTCGTTGGATGGTGGGGGTACTGGCACGTCATCGATGCCAGCCACCGAACAGGCGATCAGCGCCATGCCCAGCCACGGTTGGTTCTGCGACAGCAGCGGGCCGGCCGCCTTGAACAGCCGGAGCCGGTCGAGCGCGCTCAACCGCCGGATGGCCAGCCGTCGTCCGTCAGCGTCGATGACAGTCTCGGTGGTGGTGGCGGCCGCCACTATGGATGCGGAAGGGGTCATCAGATGCGACGCCTGCGGACGGCGAAGAATTCCAGCTTCTGCTTGACGCTGCTGTCGCCCTTCCAGATCCCAGCATTGCTTAATCGGAAGCTCACATTGTCATACTGATAGGTCGACGTGGATCCATCCGTCTCGGTGACGTACTGATACATCGTACCAAGTGCGACGCTGCTGCCGTTGAAATACTGCTGTTCAGCGGCGGCGATGAAGTCATCGACGGTCGAGCTGCCGCGGTCGAGCTCGAAGCTGCCTTCCCAACCCTTTGGCAACTCGGTGCCCATCTGAGTACCGTCCAGCCGGTCGACCCGCACCGACTGGGTGAGCTGGCGACTGTCGAACGACGTGACGTGGGCCAGATCGATGCGTCCCGTCGGGCCGATCACGACCAACTGCGTGTCGCGGCCGACAGAGAACATAGTCAGAGACATTCTGTTCGCTCCTTATGCCGCCTGGCCGCTGGGCAGAGTCTGATGGGACACTTGCACCGTCTGACCGCCCTCCAGGTTGATGATGAACTTCTCGTTGATCGCTTGGTATTGCACCTGCGCATCCGACTGGACGTAGCCAAGATCGGTCCGGCTGAAGGGATTGTTGGACGCGTCGCAGATCACGCTGAATGGCAAACTGCCATCGGTGCTACCAAGCAGGCCTTGACCGAGCATGTTCTGTAGAAACGCCAACTGCGTGGCGCGTATGCGGCGGAACAGGTCCGCGGTGATCACCTGGCCGACATACTGGCCCATTCCGGCGGCGAGAGTCGCCGCGATGTAGTTGGTCAGCCGGGTGTAATTGTCGCCACTGATCGCCGCATTGGATGACGAATTATGGCCCCCACGCACGCCCCAGTAATTGCCGCCTGGCTGTGGATTGCTGATCACATCGATGCCAGCGCCCAACAGCACCGCCAGATCGGCGGACGAGTAGGAAGCGCTCTGGCTAGAGCCGGGGGTGCCGGCCTTCTGACTGCCGATGACGCTGTAGAGTTGTTTGTTCAGGCTGGACTGCTCGGGTGAGAGATTCGCCAGGCGGCCGGCGGCGAAGCCTTGCGGCGACACCAGGCGAATGGTGCTGTTGACCTGATCCGACCACCACAGCCAGTCGCCGAACATCAGCTTAGCGGCATAGCTGTCCAGTCCAGCCTGCTGCTTGACGGTGACGGCACTCTGGATGGTATCGCCGGCCGGTCCCGTGAGGATCATATAGATGCCTTCCTCGAGCCCGAACTCGGCCTGTGTCGTCCAGTAGTTCGGATCATCGGCATCGGCCAGCATCGCAATGCCGCAACCTTGACCGCGCAGCGCGTACAGGCCGGAGCGCGGCGGAATGTCGGCACCGACGAGCCCCGTTGCTGCGACATTGGCTGCGCCATCCGAGCCGGCTGTCGTCGAACCGAGTGCGATGGAGAAGGCGCTCGGCGCGATCGTGGCGCCACCGGCGCTGGCGATGATGAACTGCGATGGACCACGCTGTGGCCCTTGGCCCTGGTTCACGGCCGTGGCCAAGGTCGACCAGAACAGCGCACCGGTTCCAGCGATATTGTCGTAAACCTCCGGCTGGAGGCCTGGCAGCGAGACGGTCAAACGCCAGGTGTTGACCTTCGATCCCGTCGTCAGCGTCAGCATGACCTGGCTGCCGAGCGAGCCGGTGTAGAGCGCAGTAAAGGTCACCGTTGTTCCGGGAAGTACGGTCTGTGCGGCCGAGTCGGTGTTGTCCGTGACCCTGACGCAGCGAAAATTCTGCGCGCCTTGCTGCACCGCCGTCGCGACCTGCGTACCCATATCGTACTTGCGCGCTACGACCGGCCCAAAGCTCTGGGCATAGTCCGCCATCGTGGCGACGATGACGGGCTGGCCGACCGGCCCCCAGGACGCTGTGCCGACGACGCCGACCACGTTGGTCGGTACGCCGTTCAGCACTAGGTTCTGCGGCGGGACGATCTGGACATAGAGATCCGGCACCACGAGTGCCGTGGTGTTGATGCTGCCCTGCTGGACAATTGGCATCTCGTTCAGGCTCCCTTGTTCGCCGGCATGACCACGCGCACGACCGAGCGCGCATGTTCGCTGTTCAGGATTTCGTTGATGCGAACGGCATCAGTGACGATGTCGCCACGGGCGAGGCCGCCGAACGGTCTCACCACGACAAGATGCATGTTCATGGAAGCTCCAGTACTCAGGCAATGGTGGACGCTGTATTCAGCACAAGATCGCCGAACAGCATCGAGGGTAGCGAGCTCGAAACTATCGTCGCATATTCCACGTTGTAGGTCAGATCGCGCCGATACAACCTGGCATTCTGTGATTGATCGAACACGGTGGTGCCGGCATAGATCAGCCTGCCGCTCGTCCCATCCGGCAGCGCGAGGAAACGTTGACCGCTCAGGGACTGGTCGATTGCGGCTGCCGTGGCGTCGCGCGTTGCCGGTGTCGGGCACCAGCAGGTGACGCGAATGCCCTGCTCTTGCCGCCGAACTTCCTGTTGCACCGGCGCATCAGCGACCACCCTTGCCAGGAGGTCGCCGGCGCCGGCAATCGTCAGCGTGCTGTAGGATAGTCGGACGATTGATATGTCGCGGGCCATCGATGCGAGATTGGCGGTCACCGATTGCGGCGTATCACCGACCTGCGTGCGATAGGCATAGCTTATGCCGTCCACGAGGATGCCGGCGATCTGCCCGACATCCGCGGTGCCGCCGAAGGTCACCGACATGCCGTTGACCGCAACAGTCAGAGTGGGTTGCGCAGGTGCGCCCATCCACTGCTGGGCGTATCGGGTGGTCGTGCGGCTCGTGCTCCCATCAGGGAATACCGTGACGTTGATCTTGCCGGCGGCCAGATCGGCGTCCAACGCCGCCGAGTTCGGCCAACCCCGATAGATGCGGCAGTCTGGCCCAGGAACACTGGTTTGACTGGTTCCAGTTGGATAAAGCGCCGCCGAGACCGCGTTGACCAGCGCGACTTCCACGTCTGATTCGTCAGCCATCAGGTCGTCGCCTGCTTTACCGTGATGCGCCAGCCAAGATCGGTCAGCTCAGCTGCGGCAACGACCGCATTCCGCCCGAGGTCATCCGTCATCAGGTCCGACGGAAGCAGGATCATGCCCGCTATCGCCGGCATCAGAACGGTCCAGTATGGAACCGAACTGTCACTCGGGAGGTCGGCGCTCGGATGACCCCGGCCTGCCACACCGAGTACGCTTGCCGGCCAGTTTGTGAGCAATACCTCGTTGGTCTCGGTGATGACGCCGCCGTAAGTGTTCACCCCCGTACCCGAAGGTGCGGCCGGACGTGCAAATGTGACGACGCGATTGGTCTGCACACACAGCACCGGCACCAGCCGTTGTTGTGCGGCGATGAACCACACGCTATCTGCGCGCACGAGGTAGTCACCCGGGCGCGTGTAGGCAGCGTCGAAGATACCGTACCAGAGTGCGTCGCCATAGGCATTGGGATGCGCGAACTTGCCGTCACGTGCCGTGAACGCGGCACGCAGGCGCAGGAACCGGTTTTCGGGAGCCAGGGGCTCGGAAAATCCCGAAGGCCGGTAGGCATCGGTGTCAGCCCCTACGGCGCGCGCCGCGGCGTTCAGACTCCGGTAAATCCGGTCCTGCAGTTCCACGGGATCCATGATCAGACGACCACCGTGATGCCGCTGCTGGTCAGTGCCGGCCCAAGCGGAATTCCAAAGAAACTGCAAAGCCGGCGCCGCCAGTCATCGAACAATCTGGTGCGGTCGCGCAGCTCGTCACGGTTGCGCGTCCACACTGCCGCTTGGTCGGTATCGAGATTGTCGCCGGCACGGGGAACTGCGAACTCGAGCACAGTCAGCGTGCCAAGGTAGCGCCGCACAACGGCCTCTTCTGCGGCAGACAGGTTGTTCATGCGGTATTCGAGCAAGCCATAGGCCTGAAAGAATCGCCAGTCGTCGAACCCGCTGGCCGCGGCACCATAAGCTGGATAACCGCAGAAGCGACGGATGTCCGTCTTCTCTGAGTCAGCGAATGCCATCAGAGATAGGATCCGTCGCCGCGAGTGAACAGCACTGCACCGCTGCCGGCAGCGAGCACCGCTGCGGCATAGCTGACCAGACTGTTCACTGACAGCATCACTCGCGCATTCGCCATCACCGGCATATCCGCGGTCGAGGCCGAAACCGAAGGATCGGCGCCAAAGCGCACATAGGCGAGGGAGGCGCTGGTGTTGGTTATCACGACCGAATCGCCTCCGCCGGCAAGGGGCACTGCTGCGGATGCCGTGCCCGCGCTGAGCGAAACCGTTCCAGTTGGGCGGAATGGCGTGATAGAGCCGATAGCCATGTTCTGTTCCGTCTGCTGGGAATCAGCCGATGTGCTCGACCATCCGGCGCGCTTGAACGCGGCGTTGGTGGCAGTTGGGATCGTGCTCGGGTTGGTCGTAGTATCGGACGGCGCGCACAAGCCGCCAATCCAGTACCAGGACTGAGCAATGATCTGCAGCAGGCGGTCGATCGGCTCGCGCGTCACCATCGCCACGTCATCGACAACAGCGACGATCGAATCCTTCGGCGCTACATCCTTGGCCGCCATACCGGCGAAATCGCCCTCGATCAATGCGCCCTGGCCGCAGATGATCGGCCGCCGAACCATCAGGCCGGCGAGCGCCGGATGCACCTGCACATAGGCCTCTGTCGTCGGGACGAACCGCAGGCCGAGGAAGTCGTTCGTCATACCTTGGCGGAAGACCTGGTTGGCGGACGTAGCGCCTTGAAACAATTGCTTGAAATCCGGATCCGCAAATAACTGCCGGGCGGATACGGGATCGAGATAGCAGTTGTAGACACCATTGATCTCCGGAACCGCGTTCATGCGCAGCTTGGAGACCGCGTCCAACAGGTTGCCCATCGTGAGCATGTCGGTAGCGGTCAGCGCGGCGGTGGTAGCACGCTGCGACGGTCGGACAATCACCGACGCATTGGCTGCCGTCACGGCATTGCCGGCCGTGCCGTCGGACACCGACACGTTGCCCGAGAATGTCAGCACGCCGGAGACGCCATTTGGAGCGGTCGAGACGTTGGTGACATCGGCGGTGACGCCGACCAGTGTGTAGGCATTGGCGCCAACAGTGACAGTCAGCGGATTGGCCGCGCTAACTGTCTGCTGCACGCCATTGACGAACGCATTCTGGAAGCCGCGAACGTCATCGACCGAAACAGCGGTGCCGGGGCTTCCCAACGTGGTGCGCACCCGCGTATTGCCGCCGAAATAGCTGCTGAACAGGGCGTTGCGCGCCAGTTCGTCCAGGCTGCGCGCAGCCTGTTCGCCGTTCACATAGGCATTCTGCAGGAACTGCGACGCAATGCCGACGCGGCTCGTGACCATGTTCAGGTCGGTCGTAGCGGCGTAATGGTTGATCGTGATCGTGTACTGCTCTACGCCCCAACCTGTCGGCGTCATGCCGTTATCGAGATTGGTGTTGGTGCTCGCCGCCAGCGGCGTCGTAATACTCGGCTTCAGCCCGGCGCGCGTCCTGGTCAGCGTCTCGCCGATGCCGACCGAGATCTTTACCCGATCGGCGCAGGCACGATAGCCGATCCGCGACTTCAGCGCCTGTTGGAATTCGCGCTCCAGGAAGCCCTGCTGGATGATCGGTTGCAAGGCGGCCGGAAAATTCTGAATACCCATTCGGGGATTCCTTCTTATGATTGGTGTTTCAGGATTGCCGCGCGGGCGGCTCGATATTCGTCATCGGTCATTTCGGTTGCCAGCTTCTGCCGCGGCGGCTGTACCGGAGGCGGACTGGACGGGCTGGACGATGATGCCCCGCCGAACAGCCAGGGTTTTGCCCGCCTCAGTTGCGCCATCAGCTCGGCGGCATTCGCGAGCTCGCCGTCTGAGGTCAGCTCGACGTTCCTGAGGTCGAGGAGTTTCAGACCATCCAGGTCCACGATCCCGGCGCGTAACGCCTCGACTTTCAGTTCGGCGCGAGTGACGCGCGCCCGGGCTTCCTGTTCGATCTCAGCCAATCGACGCTCGAGCGTTTCGGCGCGCGTACGGAGTTCGGTCATCGGATCAACGACCGGACCGGCAGGAGTATCATCTTCTGACATCAGTTGCTTCCGTTGGCGTTCCGGTCGACGGCGATCCGCGCGAGTTCGGCCGGCACGTCCTCAATGTCGAACGTGTCGGCGATCGCCTTCACCGCGCTCTCGCGGCTGATCTGGCCAGCATTCGCCAGGGTGCTCAGCGTCTGGGCGTCCTTCTGCCGGTCATCCGCAGTTGTCGGATACCAGCGCGGCCAGTTGAGTGAGAGTCGCGCTACGGGATCCATCGCTGCGAGCTCGCGCCCCATGACCCGCAGCCGATAGATCTGCGAGGCCCGCAGCACCATGCGCGCGAGCGACAGCAAGGCACCCTCGCCGTAGCTGACGCGCAGGTTGTCGGCGAGCCACACCAGGCCCTGGTTCATCAGTTCAAGTGCGCGGCCCGACTGGGCCGCGGTCAGGCGATCGGCATTCGCTCGGTTGCCATGCACGCTTTCCAGCGCCAGCTCGCGCAGCGTCCGCACATATTCGATGACCGCGGCGGAAGCCGTGCCACCGATCTCCAGCAGCCTGGCGTCGCCCTTCTCGCTGACCACCAGTGCGTTACCGGCACCCTTGATGATCTCGTTGTCGGTGCTGGCCGGCTCCTTGATCAGCAGTGTCGGGTCGCTGCTGTATTTCAGACCGCGGCCGGCCTGGCTGAGCTGGTAGTCGATTTCAATTTGCGTTTCGATTGCGGCACGGAATGTGCAGGCGCCATCGGCAACGTCGCCGGTGGACGATGGACCAGGCAGATTGCGGATCCAGACCATCGGCACGAAGCCAAGGCCGTGCTGAACGCTGCGTTCTTCGTCGATGTCCGCCTCGAACGAGCTGCCGACTGGCAGCGGCAAAAACCAGGTCTCGCCCTCGGTGTCCCAACTCCGCGTGAACCAGTAGTCAATCGCGGTGTCGGCGATCTCGTACCCGCTCGAAGCGAGCAAAGCGCCCGGCACCTTGTACTTCTCGGTTACCCGGATCAGCGTGTCCGGCTCCTGCGGATCCCATTCCGGCATAAGGTACGTGGTATCGAGAACGTCGAAGAAGACGCGGCCACGAAGCAAGCGCATGAGAATCGCGACGGAGCCGATGGCGCCCCGCATCGCCGCTTCGGTCATAGTCAGGTTGAGACGGGTCTCCTTGGCGATATCAGCGAGCGCCGCGCGGATCGTGCGATCGGCGCAATCGATCGTCGGGAAGTGGCCTTCGCTGAACAGAAGCGAAACGCTGTCTTCTACCACGACGCGGCAGAGCGCATAGCGGACGCTGGGCCGGCGGTTGCGCAGCGGGATATATTCGCCACCCGCGCCGCGCTCTTCATGGAATTGGTGCGGCAGGACGTCGTACAGCTTCCCGTCCAGCACACGCTTCAGAATGTCCAGCGTGCGCACGCGCGCCGGATAGTGCGGATCCTGCGGAATCAGGGTGCAGATCGTCTCGAGCATGGGACCACTGATGTGGGTGTTGGGTCGGCTAGCGTGCCAGGAACGGCAAGGAGATGCGGCGCGCCGGCGTCCCGGCCTCGGTCAGCATTGTGAACGCGTGCGACAGCGCATCGACCTGGTCGTCCTTGCGGCCGAATGGGAAGTCGCGCAGCTCCTCAAGGAAGGCGTGGTTCCATCCGGCGCGGACAATGGCGAAGTTGCGTGCCTCGACCTGTGATGCGACAGGCGCTGCCCGCGTGGTCTTGGAGCCCGTTTCGCGCCGGGTCGCAACGCGATAGCCGGCAAGGCGACCGGCGAGGTAGGAAGCCTGGTGTTTGCCGGCTTGTCCGGGGTCTTGCGGCAGGCCGATGGTGACCGAAGTGCCATCGATGCGCGCGGCTTCCGCAATGACGACTTCGACCTCGTGCGGCGAGCCGCGCATGTGCACCACATCAAGCACAATGAAACGACCAGGTTGTTGGTGCAACAGCTTCACACCTGTCGTCCAATCCGGATCGTTGCCCCCGGTTGGCACGGTCGCGGCAAGGTCCCAGGCGCGCACGACCATACCGTCGAAGCGTGTCGGTGGGGCATCGAGAATATCGATGCAATCGGTCTTGAACAGGCTGCCGGCGATCGGCTGAGGCGATTGCTGGTACAAGGTCGACCATGCCCGTTCACCGATCGTGTCGCGCCTGCGAAACAGGGCGGGTTTGTCTTCCCAGTCCGGCCACAGCGCTGTACCTGGCTGGCGTTGGAGCGGATCGTTCTCCTCGGCCAGAGCGGGAAGGCGGATCAGGTGCCATTCGGCCGCGTTCTGCGCGAGCAGACGGCCGGCCAGATCATCTTCATGCCAGCGCGTCATGATCAGTACGATCCTACCACGTGGCTTTAGCCGAGTAGTCAGATCGAAGCGGTACCAGTTCCAGAGCCGTTCGCGCATCACGGGGCTGTCCGCCTCGGCCTGCGACTTGGTCGGATCATCGATGACGGCGAGATCGGCGCGCCGTCCAGTCAGTGGGCCACGAATTCCGGCCGCAAAGTATTCACCCTTGGTCGTGGTCTGCCAGTGGCCTGCGGACTTCCGAGCGGCATGCAGCCCATAGCCGAGCAGATCCTCGTACTCTCTGACCAGTTCGCGCACCTGACGACCGAAGTGCTCCGCCAGGCTTGTCGTGTGTGCCGTTGCAATCACCGAGCTGGCTGGATGCTGCGTGAACCACCAGGCGGGGAACAGCAGCGACGCGTAGGTCGACTTCGCCGATCCAGGTGGCATCAACACCATCAAACGATCGATGTCACCTCGACACACCGAGTCGAGCCGGTTGAGCAACAAACAGTGATGCGGCGCCGGACTTTGCCCGCTCCTTGCCACGACCGAGGATGCCCAGGCGAGGAGGCTGGAACGGATTGCCTGATGCTGACTGGACTCCCCGGCCCGGTTCTGCGAGTCGTGGGAGGAACCCGGCATCGCTCAGGTGAGGGACTTTCCGATAAGCTTACCGACGATTACGGCAAGAGCCTGGCGCAGTCGTATGACCCGCCCGGAATAGGCCGCGGATGTTCGAGGTGGTAATCGGAAGCAGCAAGCTTATCGGAAGGGCGTCCCGCTTGCGTTCACCACCATCATGCCGCAATCAATACCAGAATCTGGGGCAGGTGGGCAAGAGGAATCTGAAAAAAATCCTATGGTGCCGCCGTGGCAGGTTTTGGATGACCGTCTGTGGGCTGCTCGTGTCTGTCCTCACCGGCGCATGTGAGGCGGATCTGGGTGAGCGTCTGCAATCCGGTCAGGTTCTGGCCTTGCACGGCTTGCAAGGTCGCTGGGTCGGCCCCGTTGTGCCGACAGAACGCGCGTGCGGCCCCACGACGCAGGGACTTATGTCAATCGGGGAAAGGGGATTCGGTCTCGATCCGTTCCAGAGCACGGCGGTGATCCACGGTGAGGTCGCCAACGATGGCCACCTCAGTGGTAGCCTCATCCGTCAAGGTGCTGAACACCAGGACATTTCAATCGCCTTCGAGGGGATGGCCGCCGGATCGGACGCCATCAGTGGCACGTTGCAATCCGGTCGCTGCCATTGGACGGTGACGCTGCATCGCGGCTAAGCAAGCCTCCACCATGCCATGCATTAACGCTGTAATGCCGCACTTTCACGGTGAACTAACCGTTCCGGCACTTTGATGGCATTGCCCACCGAGTCACACTGACCGGGCATCGTCCTTCTTCTGGACGCCAGGATAGCAGAATTGCTTAATTGTCGGGGGCGCAATGACCTACATGAACAAGACGTTTGGCGCACGCGTTACGGCACAGGACAACGGCAACGGTGCGGGGCGCGCTACCCGAGAGGCGGTCGTCCTGGTGATCGAAGACGACTTCGGCCTGTCGAGCGCGTTTCGTAGTGTCTGCGAATGCCTGAACGTTGCGGTTGAGCGTATACCGACCCGGGATGACATTGGACCAGTGTTGCGCCGGCGTCGCCCGATGGCAGTGGTCGCGGAAATGGACGCGGCTGGCCAGGATGGCTGCTACGTCCTGATGACCGTCGCCGCACACGATCGCGACCTGCCGGTTTTGCTGATTGCGGGCGACGATCCCGCACTGCTCGGTGCCATCGATGCCGTGGAAGAGGTCTGGCAGCTTTCGGCGGTCGTTAAATGGCCGCGGCTGTCTGGAGTCGGCGCCCTGGTCGATTTCCTGTTCCGCGCGGGCCGCAAGGGTGGCTGCATGCGGCTGATGTCGACATGATCCACGCAGTCAGTCGGTTGTGGCCTCGCGCGGGCAGCCTCTCAGAGAACGCTTGCGCGCAGCCACTGCGTATGCGCCAAAGCTGCGATCGGGATTGTCATTGGGGATGGCAATCGTAGCCAGGTAGTCGGCCCAGTCGCGCGCCGCCAATCCTGTCATCTCGGCGGTAGTATCAACGGCGCCAAGAGTCACATCGGCGTACGCCAAGCGTGGCACCGGCTGGATCTGGGCAAGTGGAAAGTCGGCCCGCAGTCGCACCGGCACATTGGTGCGGGTGAACCGCAGATTGGTAAACAGCGGGCCGAACCAGCGGTCGGATTCGACTATCCCCTCATACATACTGTACCCGCCGGACGATGGCAGATTGGCGGGGGCGCGGATTAACAGGCTCCAGTCAGCCGCGGTGCGGGCCAACAGGCCGGTCCAGATCTGCAAGGTGCCAGGCTCGGGAAGCGCCGACAGGAATGGCGGCGAGCATCCGGCGAGCGAGGCTGGGGCAGCCTTGTCGAAGCGTGCCGCGAAATCCGGGAACTGCGCAGACGGCATCAGCGGGAGCCAATCCTTCCACCCGGTACATTGCCAGAAGATATCGTGGCCATCCCACAGGAACTGCAGATCGGTCGGCGGAAATATCCACCAGCCGAACCCCGCCGCGGCGGTGACCGCCTCGCAGTAGCGGTACGCGCGCGTCGGCAATGTTCCTGCGGCCGAGCGGTCTGCACGCTGTGGCAGGCGTGCCTCGTCGATGAGACGGTAGAAGTGCACGATCGGGCTGTTCGAGCGATTCATGGATGGTCCAATCCCGGTTCATCGGTGGCCAGTACGCAGAACGCCCCGCGGCCGAAAGCCAGCGGCCGCGGGGCGAGCAAGCGCCGCTGTCAGCTCACCGATTGGGTTTGGCCGCGGGAAGCCGATAGCCGCCGCCGAGGCGGATGCGGCCGGTGTCGGTGGTGGCAGGCGAAACGGTCGCGGAGGGTGACTTCATGTTGTGGTGTCCTCGTCAGATGTGACGTCATCCCGGGCGCTGGCCGGCATTCCCGCACGCAGGCGACACCGGTCGCGCCCTGCGATCGGCGTGTAAGGCAGCCTAGCATGTGATCGGGGAACAATACGGACAAGGCACGCCCGTTGACGAAGGTCTGATATCTTACTTCAGGCCATCTGTCAAGGAATATTTTCTGAAGAACTAGAGTAAATTTTCCCACGCCTGGATGGCGAGGCTGCTGAGAGCAACGGCTGCCCAGGTGACCAAGCCTAGCAGCAAAGGACGCGTGCCCGCGCCGGTAAAGGCTCGCCAGTGGCCCTGCAGCCCGACCGCGGCAAGCGCGACCACCAGGACCCAGCGACCGACGAGTTGCACGCTCGGTCCAAACCCGCCCATCAGGCCCAGCGTGTTCATCAGCGATGCCAGGACAAAGAGGATGATGAAGACCGGCACCGCCTGGTAGACGCGCCGCGCGAGAGAATCCCCGTCGCCCTCGGGCCGCGTTTCGAACCACGGCATCAGCAGCCCGAAGCCAATGACCAATGGGATGATCAGCGTGGTGCGCGTGAGCTTGACGATCGTCGCGATCGTGCCGGCATCGTGGCTGTATGCAAAGCCGGCTGCCACGACTGCTGACGTGTCGTTCACCGCGGTTCCTGCCCACAACCCGAACCCGGCATCGCTCAGGCCCATCAAGTGACCGATCGTCGGGAACATGAAGACAGCGAGCATGTTGAAGAAGAAGATGACCGAGATCGCATAAGCGATCTCTTCCGCCTTGGCGCGCACCACCGGCGCCAAGGCGGCAATCGCCGAGGCACCGCAAATCGTTGTACCGATCCCGATCAGGCATCGCATGCGCCAGTGAACATTCATCGCACGACCGATCAGCAAGGCGCAGATCAGGCCCGCGCCGATGGTGAGCAGGAGTACCGGAAGCGATTCCGCGCCGGTACGCACGATGACACCCAGGTCCAGGCTGGCGCCGAGCAGGATGATGCCGCCCTTCAGGCACAGCTTGCTGATTTCGCCGGCGCGCAGCGTGCCGATGTGAAGCGGCCCGCGCAGCGAATTGGTGATCACCACGCCGATGGCGATCGCGATCACCGGAGCGCCCACGACCGGCGCATAGTTTGCAGCGACGATGGCGGTCGTCGCAATCGCGACACATAGTAGCAACCCAGCCGCCAATCGGACCCACGCTGCCACGGCAACGCGTGGTGCCGTCGAAACTGCCATTTCCTGCTGAATCGCCATGGGCGTCACGTCTCCTCGGTGGCTGCCAGGCTGAGGAGCATAGGCGAAGTTGCAGACATTGCCGAACCCACTCGGCGTTGGCCTTTGGGTCCTTGCACAAAAATGCATCCAGTCCTAGGATTTTCTACAACCAACTCGACCATCAGTTGTCTCGGTCAAACTTCCACAGCCGCAAGGTGCTGTTATTTCTGTCCAGAAGCACGCTCAACCGGACGACGCCCAGGATGCGGCCATTGCCGAACCATTATTGCGGCTGAAGCTGTTCGGTCAGATGCAGGCTGCGGACGCGTTCGGGCGGAGCATTCTGCCGCGATCACGCAAGACCAGAGGTGTACTGGCAGTACTGGCATTGGCCGCACCGAAGCCGGTACTCCGAAGTAGACTGACCGGGTTGCTCTGGAGCCAGCGTGCCCGGGAACAGGCGAGGGGATCGTTGCGGCAGTCGGTGCACGAGCTGCAACGTGCACTGGGTCCGGGCGCCGGTGCCTTGCTGCACACGGACCGCAATCATCTGTTCCTGTCCGACAAGTGCCTCTGGGTCGATGTTTGCGTGCTTGCTGGGGCGACGGTGGCCGATCCGAGCGGGTTGCAGGAGTTTCGGCCTACCCTGCTAGATGACCTCGATGGTCTGGATCCGGTATTCGACCGCTGGCTCGAGGAGCAGCGCCATCGGGTCGCACAAATAGCTTTGTCGGTGGCTGAGGCAGCGCTCGGCGCTGCGAATGAGACGAAGGCGCGGATTGCGGCGGCCGAGCGATTGTTGACAATCGACCGGGTGCACGACGGTGCGTGGCAGGCCCTGATCCGCGCGCATCTGGAACAGGGCAACCGTGCGGCTGCCCGGCTCACGTTCGAGCGGTGTTCAACCACTCTGTCCCACGCCGGCCTTGTCCCTTCGCCCGAGACCGCTGCACTTGTTCGCGGCAGCCCTCCTGGGCCGATAGGCACGAAACCTCGTGCTGCCGGCAAGGCGATTCGCCTATGCGTGATGCCACCGCGTGCACTTGATATTGGTGGAATGGATGGTCTGTTGTCAGGCTTGGCCGAAGAGATCACGGCTGCTGTGTCGCGTTTCCGCTGGATCTCCTGCTTCGCGGAGGCGCCGCGCACGAATCAGACCGAAACTTCGCGGCATGAGCCTGCTGCGGACTATCTTCTTGACAGTACGCTGCAATGCTCCGGAAAGCGCATTCGTATCATCGTACGCTTACTCGATCTTCACGCCGGAAGTGAAGTGCTCTGGGCGCATCAATTTGATTGGGAGGTGGATGATGTACTGACACTGCAAAGCGAGCTTGCCGCCGAGACGGCAGCACAGATCGATCCCGAGCTGCTGCTTCACGAAGGCGAGCGTCGCATCGCCAGCGAGCTGGGAGAGTCCACCGCATTCGACCTCACGCTGCGTGCTATTCCGGCAATCTATCGGCTTGAGCCAGCCGGATTTAACGCCGCCGGGGAGTTGCTTGCAGCCGCGGCGGCCTTGGAGCCGGGCAATGCTGCGGTGCATGCATGGTGGGCCTATTGGCATCTCTTTCTAGTGGGCCAGGGCTGGTCAGAGGATCCGGTCGGCGCGACGCAGCGTGCGGGCGAGTTGGCGGAGCGGGCTGTCACGCTTGATCCAGGTGATGCCCGTGCAGTGACGCTGGTCGGTCATGTCCGGGGGTTCCTCCACAAGCGCGCCGAGGAGGCGTGTGCGCTGCACGAGCGAGCACTCTCGCTGAACCCCAACCTTCCCATGGCGTGGTGCTTTTCGGGCCTCGCGCACTGTTACCTCGGCCACCATGAGATCGCGATCGAACAGATTGCGCGGGCCCAGCACCTTTCGCCGCACGATCCGCACGCGTTCTTCTTCGACATGGCGCTGACGATGCCGTATCTTCTGCGCGGCGAATTCAACCAGGCGTTGGTGCTCGGGCGCCGGGCGGTCGAGTTGAATCCTGGATTTACTTCCACCTACAAGGGCTATTTGGCAACGCTTGGCCATCTTGGCCGTGAGCAGGAGGCCAAGCGCGTGCTGGATCGTCTGCTGGGGCTCGAACCGCGGTTCTCCGTCAGAAGCGCGCTCGAGCGATCGCCGCTGACGCGCTTGGCCGACCTGAATCTCTATGCGGAAGGATTGCGCCGAGCAGGCTTGCCGGAGAGCTAGTATTCGATCCAGCCGCCATGGATTGATTCTTCTGCTTGGAAAAGTGCATCAATCAGCGGGTACGCGATGTCCGGCAACACCTGAACGAAGAACGCCCCATATGAGCCAGCCAGCCCTATCGGATTACGTAGTCGCCCAAATGGCGGACACGACGGCGGCGCCCATCATTGTCATGGACAAGGTGAACAAGTGGTTCGGTTCGCTGCACGTGCTGCGCGACGTATCCCTATCAGTGGCCGAGAAGGAACGCGTTGTGGTGTGCGGACCCTCCGGCTCCGGCAAATCCACCATGATCCGCTGCCTCAACCGGCTGGAGTCGCATCAGGAAGGTAAGATCGTCGTCGATGGCACCGAGCTGTCCGACGACCTGCGCTCGCTTGACACCGTCCGGCGCGAAGTGGGAATGGTGTTCCAGTCTTTCAACCTGTTCCCACATCTGACTATTCTGGAGAACTGCACGCTGGCGCCGATCTGGGTGCGCAAGATGTCCAAGGCGGACGCTGAAGAACTCGCGATGACCTTCCTCACCCGCGTCAAGATCCCCGAGCAGGCGAAGAAGTACCCCGGTCAGCTTTCCGGCGGGCAGCAGCAGCGTGTCGCGATCGCGCGCGCCCTGTGCATGCGCCCGAAGATCATGCTGTTCGACGAGCCCACCTCCGCGCTGGATCCCGAGATGATCAAGGAAGTGCTTGACGTAATGATCGAGCTGGCCCTTTCCGGCATGACCATGGTCTGCGTGACCCATGAGATGGGCTTCGCGCGCCAGGTTGCCGACCGCGTCGTGTTCATGGATCACGGCGAAATCGTCGAAAGTGGCTCGCCACAACGCATGTTCGAGGATCCGCAGACGGATCGGCTGAAGCTGTTCCTCAGCCAGATTCTGCGCGGCCACTGATGTAGCGTAGCGGCAGCAGGCAGAGCGGTCGCGCCATACCGAAGCGAATAGCTCCGTGCTACGGGCGGCCCTCGCCAATCGGCGGCGCTTGTGCGGTCATCCCAGCAAGGACTTCCGCGACATGTCGTACTTGGGTGTGGTGGCCCTCGCGCTGGAGGCGGCCGGCGATGTTCAGGAGGCAGCCGAGGTCGCCGGCAAGCACCATGTCAGCCCCGGTGGCGACGATATCGCGGACCTTGTCGGACACCATGCGGACGGAGATGTCGGGGTACTTCACGCAGAAGGTGCCGCCGAATCCGCAGCAGACTTCGGCATCTGCCAACTCGGTGACGCTGGCACCGATCGCCCGCAGCAGCCGTCGCGGCTGCTCCTTGATGCCGAGTTCGCGCAGACCGGAGCAACTGTCGTGATAGGTGACCGGGCCGCTGCCGTGCCGCGTCTGCAGGCGTTCAACTCCCATAATGTCGCTGAGGAAACTGACCAGTTCGAATGTCCGTTCCGCGAGAGAAGCTGCGCGCGCCCGCAGGTTGGGGTCGTCATCGAACAAGTGCGGCAGGTGATGCTTCAGCATGCCTCCGCATGAGCCCGAAGGCACCACGATGTAGTCATAGCCGCCAAACCCATCGAGGATACCTTCCGCGAGGTCGCGCGCCGTGGCCCGGTCGCCGGAATTGTAGGCGGGTTGACCGCAGCACGTCTGCGCGCGCGGCACCTCGACCTGGCAGCCGGCCTGCTGCAGCAGCCGGATTGCCGCGAACGCGATCGTCGGGCGATGCAGGTCGACCAGGCAGGTAACGAACAAAGCGACGCGCGGTCGGTCGGATGCCATGTCAGACACCAGCCAGGTTGCGCTGCACGTGGCCCGCATCGACAAGACGTCGGCGTGCTATGGCCACATAGGTCGGATCCATATCGATGCCGATGCCGCTCGCTCCTTCCAATTCGGCGGCGACCAGCGTCGTTCCAGCCCCCATGAACGGATCAAGTACAATCGCATTGTCACGGCCATGCAGCCGAATGCACCAGCGCGGCAGCGCCACGGGAAACGTGCTCGGATGATGGAACTTCGCGGCCTTGCTCTGCACCGTGTCGTACGGGATGAACCAGGTATTGCCGCGACACCGCAAATCCCCGGCGTGGCCACTGCGCGCGATGTTCGACTTGTCCTTGAACGGCACGCCGATCGCCAGCCGGTCGAGTTTCACGTCGCCTGTCAGCGTCAGGTGAAAGATGTGTTCATGGTTGTGGTGCAGGAAGCGCTGCCCGCCCACCGGCTTGAAGTGACCGATCGCATCGCCCCTGATGGCGATCGACTTGATCCAGGTGATGTGGTTCTGCAGCGCGAACAGTGGTCGCAGGCGCACAATCAGCTCGAACGGCAGCCAGGGAGCGCTCGACGAGCCGGAGATGTTGAGGAAGAATGATGCATCCACCTTCATCACCCGGCGAACCGCGTATGCCACGCGTGTCAGCCAATCGAGATAGTCGTCCTCCCTCCGCCTGTCGTCGTAGCCGCGGTAGGAGAGGCCGAGATTGTACGGAGGCGATGTTACGACCACATCGATCGACCCAGCGTCGATGGTCGGCAGCACCGTGAGGCAATCGCCGCAAATCAGGCGATGCACATGTTCCGTAACGGAAAGATCGGCCTCGGCGACCTGATCCATGTGTCAGTGCGTGTCGTCCCGAATCATGCGCTGCGCGCGGACACCAAACGCCACACCGGATCGCGGGTCGAGAGGTTCCGTTCGAACGTCCAGATGTCGGTGATCTCGGTCACCGCGTCCGTTCCGACGACGGGGTGGCCATCCTTGTCCTGCGTCAGACTGGTCTGATCAGACACGAACCGCACAGTGATCGAGGCAACCGGACCGCGCAGCTCCGCGTTGTCGACCGTGGCGCTATGAATGGCATGAATGGTGCTGACCTGGGTCTGACCGGCAGCCTCACGCATGGCGATCGCCTGCTCGAAGGAACGATACGTGTCCTCGGACAGCAGCCCCTGCAGCGTCGTGCGATCGCCAGCGGCGAACGCGGTCACAATGATGCAGAATGCCTTTTCCGCGCCGTCGAGGAAAGCGGCCGGGTCAAAGATGCGGTCGACCGAACGCATCCTCTCTAGCGCCTGCCCGACCGTGCTGGTCGGCTCCGGCAAGGTATGGGCAGCGGTCGGCGCGGCCGCCTCCGCCTGGCCATCAATCACTGGTGCGGCGGCATTCTGCCCCGCTGGGGGTTGATAGGGCGGCGTCTGGCGCTCGAACCCTGTCCGCCGGCCCAGGATGCTCCGCAGCCGCAGCACCAGGAAGGCCGCTATCATCCCAAACAGGATCAGGTCGATCGGAAAACTGCTGCCAGCGCCCATCATTGCTCTCCTCTGAGCAACAGATAAGGGTCCACCGCCTCGTACACAAACAATTCTCGCGCGGCGGCCGGGTTGCCGGCCAGGGAGCCGGCCTGTATCGGTCCGGCCATGATCCTGCTGCGCCATGGCCAGAGCGAGTTCAACCTACATTTCACCGCGACGCGCCGCGATCCCGGCATCGTCGATCCGAGGTTGACCGAGCTCGGTCACGTGCAGGCCGCAGAGGCTGTCCGCCGACTGGCCGGCGAGCGGATCGCGCGCATTATCACCTCCCCTTACACGCGGGCGCTGCAGACCGCCGCTCCGATTGCCCATGCGCTCGGGGTCATGGTGATGATCAATCCAGTCGTCCGCGAGCGGTACGCATTCGCCTGCGACGTCGGCACGCCGCGGACCGAGCTGGAGCGCGCTTGGCCGGAGCATGACTTCTCGAACATCGACGAGGTGTGGTGGCCGGCGATCGAGGAACCGGCCGCTTTGGTGGTTGATCGCGCCGCGCTCTTCCGCGCCGAGATGGCGGCGCTGCCAGACTGGTCCGACACGCTTGTCATCAGCCACTGGGGCTTCATCCTGTCGCTGACCGGCAAGAGTGTGATGAACGGCGAGTGGCTTCGCTGCGATCCGAATGAGGCGCCGCCTGAGCGGCTGACCTGGCGCGCCTGACCGCTCACGCGGAGCGGGATGGCGCTGCCCTGCCATCCGTGCTACCCGGCGCCGCCACATGGGTCGCCGGGCCAAGGCCGGCGACGGGACGGAGATCGAGATGTCCGAGACAACCACGCCACCTCAGACGGCCGGCCAGCCGCAGACGCCGCCGCTGGTGGTCAACATCCAATATGTCAAGGATCTTTCGTTCGAGGTGCCTGGCGCCCCTCAGGTGTTCACCCAGCTTCGTGCTCAGCCGCAGGTCAACATCAACCTGGATGTGCAGGCGCGTCGCGTGCAGGAGGGACAGAACGTCTTCGAAGTCGCGATCATGATCCGCGCCGAGGCGCACGAGCCGGCGGCGCAATCGGGCAATGGCCAGTCGGCTGCGGTGCCACCGACGGTGTTCGTGGCCGAGCTGACCTATGCCGGTGTGTTTACCCTCTCCGGCCTGCCAGACAACGCAATCGAGCCGGTGCTGCTGGTGGAGTGCCCACGCATCCTGTTTCCGTTCGCCCGCAACATCCTGTCTGACGTGACGCGCGACGGTGGCTTCCCCCCGGTGCTGCTGCAGCCGATCGACTTTGTCGCGCTGTGGCAGGCGCGCCGCGCTCAGGCGCAGGGTCAGGCAGGCACGAGCGCGGTCGCCTGAGCCGCCGGCCTCAGGTCCACTGCCAGACCGGACTCTTAAACCGCCCAACAAAGGCGGCATGCGCTGCCAGTTCCACAGCACTCGGCACCATTGGCCGCGGGGTGCGGTCTGCTGCGTGCGTGTAGACCACCAACTCAACCGTTGCTTTCTCTGCGGCCAGTGACAGACCGCGCTGGCGCCCGCCCGTCAGTTCCACATAGACATCCGCCAGCAGACGGCAATCGAGCAGAGCGTTGTGGGTCGTGCGCGCACTGAGATCGATCGCGAACCGCCGGCACAGTGCGTCAAGGCTGTTCGGCATGCCCGGGAACCGAGCCTTGGCCAAGGCGAGAGTATCGATCATGCGGGTTTCGGACAAGGCAGGCCTGCCGATGCGCCCGAACTCCGCATCGAGGAACGCAAAATCGAACGGCGCATTGTGCGCGATCAGCTTGTCGTCGCCAAAGAATTCCAACAGGTCGTCGACAACCTCGGCGAAACGCGGCTTGCCAGCGAGATCGGCCAGAGTGACTCCGTGAATGCGCGTGGCGTCTTCAGGAATATCGCGCTCAGGATGGATCAGAGCGTGGAAATTCCGCCCGGTTGGCAGGTCGTTCAGCAGTTCCAGCGCAGCCACTTCGATTACCCGGTGGCCGAGCTCCGGCTCCAGACCGGTGGTTTCCGTGTCGAACAGGACGGCGCGGCTCATTGCGGACCTCCGTGATCAGGCGGCTCAGTGCTCTCAGCGACGCATGGCGCGACAAGCCAGTGCGAATCACGACGTCCGCTCGGCGTCGTTTCTCCGCATCCGGCATCTGACGCGCGATCACCGCCTTGATGTCGGCGTCGCTCATTCGCCGGCGGGCGCGGATGCGGTGCATCTGAACCTCGCGCGGCGCCGATACGACGACAATGCGATCGACCCGCTGCTCGCCGCCGGTTTCAAGCAGCAGTGGGATGTCAAGCACCACCGCACGAGCGCCCCGCCGCCGGGCGCGCGCGACGAAGGCACGCTCCTCCTGCCGCACCATTGGGTGCAAGATGCCCTCCAGCCGGGAGAGTGCGTCCGGGTTGCCCAGTACCGCGTGACGCAGTGCCGCCCGGTCCACCGCGCCGTCGCACACTGTGCCGGGAAACGCCGCCTCGATCGCGTGCACCGCGCGGCCACCACGCGCTTGCAGACCGTGCACTGCGGCGTCCGCGTCGAACACTGGGATGCGTGCCCGGCGGAACGCCGCGGACGCAGTCGACTTCCCCATCCCGATGCCGCCGGTCAGGCCAAGGATGATCATCGCGTCAGCAGGTCAGCGACGACGAACTGGCGAAGCTCCTCATCGACGCAAGGTTCGACGCCGAACCAGGCGTGGAAGCCAGGCACGGCTTGGTGAAGCAGCATGCCGAGACCTTCCACACAGCGAAGACCGTGGCTGCGGGCGGCAGCCAGCAACGCAGTTTCCAACGGTACATAGACATTGTCGGCCACGACCAGTGACAGAGGAGCGTGCGACAGATCGAGATCGAGTGATTCGTGACCGACCATGCCAAGCGGCGTGGCGTTCACCACCAGCGCATGGTCGGTGAGTGCTGCAACCCTGGCGTCCCATTCGGTAACCCGCAGCCCGGGCAGATCGCGGGCCAGCGCCTCGGCGCGGCCACGGGTGCGGTTAGCGACAGTCACGGGTGCACCATGGTCAAGAAGCGCCGCTGCAACCGCACGCGCCGAGCCGCCGGCGCCCAGCAAGAGTGCCGGCCCGGCAGCGGGGTCCACGCCGTGGGTGCGGAGATTTGCGACGAAGCCATAGCCGTCGGTGTTGCTGCCGGCGATCCGACCCTCCTGGAACACCAGTGTGTTGACCGCTCCGGCGCGGCGGGCGGTTTCGTCCACCGCATCGCAGATATCGAAGGCGGCGAGCTTGTGTGGGATGGTGACGTTGGCGCCGGCCAACCCGGACGCCAGCAGTCCACGCATCGCGACCGCGAACTCGCCGGGACGGATCGGCAAGGGGATGTAGGCGCCGTCAATGCCATGGCGCCGCAGCCAGAACCCGTGCAACCGGGGCGAACGGGAATACGTGACCGGCCAACCGGCGATCCCGGCGACTCGGGCGTTACCAGACAGAATGGACATGCCGGCACCATTCCAAGCGCCGCCGGGAAGATCAATGATGGTTTCATTCAAACGCCACGGTCGCCCGCGCCGGTGCGACTTGCCGTGATGCCGGTTAGCTGCGCAGATTGCCAACGGTTCCCGCCACGAGTTTGCTGCATGCCCCGCGACGAGACATCTCAGCCAGCGCGCCCGGCCACGGCCGGCGCGTCGGTACGGCTGATCGGCGTCGGCCGGCGGTGGGGTATCACGGCGGCGCTGCGTCGGGTCTCGATCGACATCGCGCCAGGCAGCTTCACCGTGTTGCTGGGCCCGTCAGGGTGCGGCAAGACCACCTGCCTGCGGATCGTTGCCGGGCTGGAGACGGCAACCGAGGGCCGCGTCAAGATCGCCGGGCGCGATGTTACCAACCTGCCACCAGCGGCGCGCGGCGTGGCGATGGTGTTCCAGTCCTACGCGTTGTTCCCTCATCTGAACGTGGCGGAGAACATCGTGTTCGGCCTGCGGGCGCGCCGTGTCCCGGCGCCCGAGCGCGCGCGGCGGCTGGCGCGTGCGGCCGAGCTTCTCGGCATCGGGGCTTTGCTGGCGCGCAAGCCCGGCCAGCTCTCCGGCGGCCAGCAGCAGCGTGTTGCGCTGGGCCGCGCTATCGTTGCCGAGACGCCAGTCTGCCTGATGGATGAACCGCTGTCGAACCTCGATGCTCAGCTTCGCGCCGACATGCGCCGCGAGATCCTGGCGCTGCAGCGTCGGCTGGGCATCACCATGCTGTACGTTACGCATGACCAGACCGAGGCGATGGGCATGGCCGACCAGATCGTGCTGTTGCGCGATGGCCATGTCGAGCAAGACGCGCCGCCGGAAGAGATCTATGCGCGTCCGGCAACCAGTTTTGCCGCGAGCTTCATCGGTACGCCGCCGATGAACCTGTTTACGCTGGAACGGTTGGGCGCTGGCATGGTGGTGCGGGGCACCGACGGCCCGATCCTGGTGCCGCCCTCAGCCCGGGAACTCCTGGGCGGTATTCGACCAGAGAGCCTGCGGTTTGCGGAGCAGGGAATCCCAGCGCGGGTCGATCTCGCGGAATATCTCGGAGCCGACACGGTGGTCACCTGCAAGGTTGGCGATGTGTCCATGCTGGCACGGCTCCCGGGCCGCGTTGTGGTGGGAAGTGGGACGCAGGTGCGCCTCGCCACCGATGAACCGGTCCACATGTTCGACGCGGCCTCCGGCCATCGCATCGAGAGCATCGTGACATCAAAGGAGACAGTTGGCGCATGATAGGAGCGTCCCGTCGCCGTTTGCTGCGGACCGCCGGCGCCGCGCTGGCGCTGCCGGCGATCGCCCGCGCCGCCGATGCGGTGACCGACATCAGTTTCTACTTCCCGGTCGCGGTCGGTGGACCGATCACGAAGATCATCGACGGCTACGCGGCTGAGTTCCAACGCGAGAACCCATCGATCACGGTGACGCCGATCTACGCCGGCACCTATCAGGACACCCTGACCAAGGCACAGACCGCACTGAAGGCGAAAGCGGGCCCGCAGCTAGCGGTGTTGCTGTCCACCGACGTGTTTTCCCTGATCGACGATGACCTGATCGTGCCGTTCGACACGCTGGCGACCAGTGATGCCGACCGCGCCTGGTTGCGCAGCTTCTATCCTGCGTTCCTGAAGAACGGTGAGATCAACGGCCACACCTGGGGTGTGCCGTTCCAGCGCTCGACCATTGTGTTGTACTGGAACAAGGCGGCGTTCCAGGATGCTGGATTGGATCCGGAACGCCCGCCAACGACCTGGGACGAACATGCCGCATTCGCGCAAAAGCTGACAAAGCGGAACAGCGACGCCGTAGCGCGGTGGGGGGTGCAAATCCCCGCAAGCGGTTTCCCGTATTGGCTGTTCCAGGCGCTCGTCACCGAGGCCGGCGGTACGCTGGCCACTGCCGATGGTACGGAGACCGACTTCGCTAGCCCGGCCTCCGTCGAGGCGCTGCGCTACTGGATCGACCTCGCAGGCAGGTATCAGGCGCATCCGCCCGGCATTGTCGATTGGGCGACGACACCGCGTGATTTTCTCGAGCAGAAGGTGGCGATGATCTGGACCACCACTGGGAACCTGTCGAACATACGCGCCAATGCGACGTTTCCGTTCGGTGTCGCCATGCTTCCCGCGGGCAAACGGCGCGGAAGCCCGACGGGCGGCGGCAATTTTTATCTGTTCCAATCCGCGACGGCAACGCAACGCGAGGCGGGGCTGCGCTTCCTGCGCTGGATCAGCAGCCCAGAGCGGGCTGCACAGTGGGGCATCGGCACCGGCTACGTCGCAACGCGCCCAGACGCCTGGCAAACGCCAGCGATGAAGACATATGCTGCGGATTTCCCGGCGGCCGCAGTGGCGCGCGACCAGTTGCAGTACGCCGTTTCCGAGCTGTCGACGCATGATAACCAACGCGTCACCCAGGCGCTGAACAACGAACTGCAAGCGGCACTGCTGGAACGCAAGGCGCCCGACGCCGCGCTGACCGAGGCGCAGGCCACCGCTGCGCGGCTGCTGCGTCCATTCCATCACTGAGCAACCGAATGGGGGAACTCATCATGATTCGTCGCCGCACACTGTTGGCTGCCTCGGCCGGTGTCCTTGCCGCACCCGCCATCCTGCGGGCGCAGGTTGTGCAGAAGCTGACGTTCTATTATCCGATCGCAGTCGGCGGGCCATTGCAGGCGATCATGGACGGCTACTGCAGAGCATTTCAGCAGGAGACGGGCATCTCAGTAGAGCCGGTCTATGCTGGCGACTACAGCCAGACGCTGATCAAAGCGCTGGCGGCCATCCGCGCCGGTACTGGCCCGCAGTTCGCCGTGCTGCTGGCTGCCGAGATGCACAGCCTACAGGATCAGGACATTCTGGCGTCGATCGACGAGATCGGTCTCGATGCGGACGGCAAGAAGTGGCTCGACGGCTTCTATCCGGCATTCATGGCGAATAGCCACGCTGACGAGAAGACATGGTCGGTGCCGTTCCAGCGTTCGACGGCGATCTTCTATTTCAACAAGGCGGCGTTCCAGGAATCGGGGCTGGATCCCGAGAAATTCCCCACCACATGGGCAGATCTCGCCGCGACGGCGGAGAAGTTGACCAAGCGCGATGCGTCGGGGCGGGTGACCCGTTGGGGCATCAAGATGGCAGGCGATCTGGGCAATGCGCAGTGGACATTTGGTGCGCTCGCCAATCAGGCCGAGCAGAAGCTGATGAACGAGGCGGGCACCGAAGTCTATTTCAATCAGCCAAAAACCATCGAGGCATTGTCATTCTGGCACAGCCTGTCGGCGCAGTATCACGCAACGCCCGAGGGTGTCTCCAACTGGCCGCAACTTTCGCCCGACTTCCTGGAAGGCAACGCGGCGATCATCCAGCACACCACCGGCAACCTGACCAATCTGCGGGACAAGGCGCAGTTCCCGTTCGGCGTGGCGGGGCTTGCCGGCAAGAACTCGCCGCACACCGTGGTGGGCGGGGGCAACATCTACTTCTTCAAGAACGCCAGTCCCGCCGAGAGGCAGGCCAGCCTGCGGTTCGCACGTTGGGTGAGCCAGCCGGAGCGTGCGGCTGACTGGTCCATGCGAACCGGCTACATTGCCACCTGTCCGGCGGCCTATGAGACGCAGACGATGAAGGATTTCATCACCAAGGTCCCCGCGGCCAATGTAGCGCGCACATTCCTGCTGGTTGCGACCGGTGAATTGTCGGTGCATGAGAACCAGCGCGTCTACAAGGTGCTGACCGACAACATTCAGGCCTGCCTGAATGGCACGAAGACTCCGGCCCAGGCGATGGCAGATACACAGACCGAGTCCGACCGCATCCTGAAACCCTACAAGAAGGCCTGAGCGGCGAAGGCGGGCATGCGGCGCGAGGCCATACACGCGTACCTGCTGCTGCTGCCAGCCTTCGTCCTACTGGTGGCGTTCACCCATTGGCCGACGATCGCCACGCTGATCGACAGCCTCTACGCCACGCCGCATGGCAGCCGGCCTGCGCCGTTCGCGGGTGTGGACAACTACGTTGATCTTTTCGATGACCCTGTGTTCAGGCAGGCGCTGCGCAACAACGTCTGGTACGCCGTCGCCACCATTCCCACCTCGATCGTGCTTGCTTTGCTGATGGCGCTTGCCGTCAACGAGGCACTGCCCGGCCGCGCCGTGCTGCGCATGGCCTACTTCCTGCCGACCATGCTGCCGATGATCGCTGTCGCGAACATCTGGCTGTTCTTCTATACGCCGGATTACGGCCTGTTCGACCGCATCATGGCAGCGTTCGGCGGCGGCCGGCACAACTGGCTCGGCGACGCTTCGACCGCGCTGCCAGCGATGATCGCTGTTGCGGTGTGGAAGGAAGCCGGCTTCTTCATGATCTTCTATCTTGCCGCGCTTCAGACCATGCCGACGGACCTCCGCGAGGCCGCGGCGCTCGAGGGTTCCTCGCGCTGGAACTATTTCCGCCGAGTCACCCTGCCGCTGCTGATGCCGACCACGCTGTTCGTGCTGGTCAACGCAGTGATCAATGCGTTCCGCGTCATTGACCACATCGTGGTCATGACGCGTGGCGGGCCGGATAACGCCACGACGCTGCTGCTCTACTACGTCTACGAAGCAGGCTTCCGCTTCTGGGATACTGCCACCGCTGCAACCGCGACCGTGGTGCTGGTCACAATCATGGCGCTCGCCGCCGCCTTCCAGTTCGGTGTGTTGGGAAGACGAGTGCATTACCGATGATGGTCGCCGACCACCGCCCGATTGGCCGCGGTCTGGAAACGCTGGGTGCTTGGCTGCTTGGCCTGCTGTGGATGCTACCGCTGCTCTATGCGGTATGGACGGCATTCCACCCGGCGATTTACGCCACGCATTTCGAACTGCTGGCACCGCTGACCTTCGCCAACCTGAAGGCCGCCTGGCAGGCAGCGCCGTTCACGCGCTACCTGATCAACACCATGATGCTGGTCACGCTGATCCTGGCTGCGCAGTTCGTACTGTGCACGCTGGCTGCATTCGCCTTCGCGCGGCTGACCTTTCCCGGTCGTGACCTGTTGTTTGCGGTGGTGCTGCTGCAGCTCATGGTGATGCCGGACGTGTTGCTGGTCGAGAACTACCGCACGCTGGTGCAGCTTCACCTCGCCGACACCATCCTGGCGATCGCCCTGCCTTATCTCGGTTCCGCCTTTGGCATATTCCTGCTTCGCCAGACATTTTTGACCATCCCGCAGCCACTCGATGACGCAGCGCGATTGGAAGGCTGCGGGCTGCTGGCGAGGCTGTGGAGGGTGTATGTGCCGCTCGCAAAGCCGACCTATATCGCCTACGGCCTGGTGTCGGTCAGCTATCATTGGAACAATTTTCTGTGGCCGCTGGTGATCACGAACTCGGTAACCACGCGGCCACTGACCGTTGGCCTGGCCATCTTCGCCACCACCGATCAGGGCATCGACTGGTCGATCGTCACCGCGGCCACCTTGATGACAAGTGCGCCGCTACTAGTTGCCTTCCTGCTGTTCCAGCGGCAATTCGTACAAAGTTTCATGCGCGCGGGGATTCGATGACCGCACTCGCTGACCGCTTCGACGCCGCCGTCAGCCTTGCCACCGAGGCAGCCGCGCTCGCCCTTCGGATGCGGCCGCCACCGGGCGCATCGGCGGCCAAGCTGAAGGGAGCGCAAGACTGGCTCACCGACGCCGATGGTGCGGTCGAACGCATGCTGTCCGAACGTCTCGCACATGCCTATCCAAATGACGGCTTTCAGGGCGAGGAGGGCGGCCGTGTGCGCTCGGGCAGCCTGCGCTGGGTGGTCGATCCGATCGACGGCACCGCGAATTTCATGCGCGGCAGCAAGCGTTTCTGCGTCTCACTCGGCTGCCTTGACGGTGACATCCCCGTGATCGGCGTCATCGTCGCACCCGCGTTGGAGGAAACCTTCGCTGCCCGCCGGGGGGCCGGCGCTACGCTGAACGGCGCGCCGATCCATGCCGCCGAAACCTCGGAGCTTGCCCGCGCCACGGTTGAACTGGGCTGGTCGCAGCGGCGTCCGCGCGCGGCCTTCCTGGCCTTGACCGACCGCATCATCGCCGCTGGCGCCATGCCGCGTCTCAACGGTTCGGGCGCATTGGGCCTTGCCGATGTCGCGGCTGGCCGTACCGATGCCTATGTCGAGCTGCACATCAATCTGTGGGATGTCGCTGCGGCGCTGACGATCCTGGCGGAGGCCGGCGCGACGGTCAGCCCGTTCATGGCCGGCGACGGCGCTGCCGCAGGCAATCCGATCCTTGCCGCCGCCCCCGGCATCGTCGGCGCGCTGTCCGCCGCCACCTCGATCGCGCTTTGACACTCGGCCGCCGCAGCGCTTTGTTGCCGACGGAACACCAGGAAGGCAGGACCGATCGTGCGACCTCTCGAAGGCATCCGCGTCGTCGCCCTCGAACACGCCGTGGCGGCGCCGATCTGCAGCCGCCATTTGGCCGACCTGGGCGCCGAGGTCATCAAGGTGGAGCGCCCAGGCGAGGGCGATTTCGCCCGCGCCTATGACAACTACGTGCACGGACAAGCCAGCTTCTTTGTCTGGCTTAATCGCGGCAAGCGCAGCATTACGCTCGACCTGAAGCATCCCGAGGCAGCCAAGGTGCTGGAACGGCTGATCGGCAGCGCCGATGTGCTGCTACAGAATCTCGCCCCTGGCGCCGCGGCGCGCCTTGGGCTCAGCCACGCGGACCTCGCACCGCGGCATCCGAAGCTGATCGTCTGCGACATCTCGGGATACGGCGAGAGCGGGCCGTTCGCACAGAAGAAGGCGTATGATCTGCTGATCCAGGCGGAGTCCGGCCTGATCAGCGTCACCGGCACCCAGGACACGCCTTCGCGCGTCGGTATCTCGGCTGCCGACATCGCCACGGGGATGTATGCGCTGTCCGGCGTCCTCGCCGCACTGGTGCGGCGTGGCCGGACTGGCGAGGGCGCCAACGTGAAGATCGCCATGCTGGACGCGCTGGCCGAGTGGATGATGTATCCACTGTATCGGATGGCCTATGGCAACTCGCCGATGCCGCGCTTGCCCACCAGCCATCCCGCGCTAGCACCCTACGGGGCTCATCAGACCAAGGACGGCCAGGTGATCTTCGGCCTGCAGAACGAGCGCGAATGGGTGACGTTCTGTGCCAAGGTACTGGAGCAGCCGGAACTCGCCGCTGATCCGCGCTTCCGCGACAACTCCGCCCGGCGCGAGCACCGGTTGGAACTGACGGAGCTGATCGAGGAATACTTCGCCGATATGACATCGATCGATGTGGTGAAGAAGCTGGATGCGGCCGGCATCGCCAATGGCCGCCTGAACGAGCCAACCGATGTGTGGGAGCACGTGCAGTTCACCGCGCGCGACCGCTGGCGCCAAATCGGCACGCCTGGCGGCCCGGTGCGTGCGCTGCTGCCACCGTTTACCTTCACCGATGTGGAGGCCGCGATGGGCGATGTCCCGGCACTAGGGCAGCACACCGACGCGGTGCTGCAAGAGCTCGGATACGCGCCGGCGGAGATCCACGCACTGCACCGGGCCGGAGCGGTATGAGCGAGTTTAGTCCGGATACGCATCGGATGGTGCCGGAGCAGCGCTGGTTCGACGACTTCCGGATGGGCGAGCGCTTCGTGCTGCCGAGTCGGACGATGACCGAAGCTCTGTTCCTGGCGTTCCAGGCGGCGAGCGGCGACAACCATCCGATCCACTACAACGTCGAGTACTGCCGCACGCGTGGTCTGCCGGGGATGCTGGCGCACGGCTTCCAGACCCTGATCCAGACCGCGCCGGGGGCAGGGCTGTTCCCGTTTGTGACCGAGGACTCGCTTATGGGGTTCCTCGAGCAATCGAGCCGGTTCCTGAAGCCGGTATTCGTCGGCGACACGCTGTATCCGGCGCTAGTGGTTGACGAGCTGTCGCCCAACCGGACCTCCGGCGTGGTGGGCCTGCGCAGCACGGTGCACAACCAGCGGCGGGAGCTGGTGCTGGAGGGACGGCAGCGGTTCCTGCTGCGGACGCGGCCGCCCTGATTCGTTGCCGTCGGCGAGGTACCTCCGATGATCCCGGCGATCCAATGCTGACCGACTATGGCAGTCCATCGTGGATATGGCCCGCATCGGCCCCACACCGGAAGGCGGCAGTTGCCGGCTGGCACTTTCGCCGGAAGATACCCAGGCGCGCGAGCTGCTGCTCGACTGGTGCGGGCTACTCAACCTGCGCTTCGAACAGGATGCGATCGGCAATATGTTCCTACGCCGCAACGGGAGCGACGACACCGCGTCGGCGGTCGCCTTCGGCAGCCACCTCGATACGGTGCCTACCGGCGGTCGCTTCGACGGTGTATTCGGCGTACTCGCCGGCCTGGAAGTTATCCGCGCACTGGACGAGGCTGGCATCGACACGCGTGCGCCGCTCGAGCTGGTCAACTGGACCAATGAGGAAGGCAGCCGCTTCCGCCCGGCCATGATGGGCAGCCGTGTCCATGCCGCCAACATGGTGCTGGAAGAGGCGCTCGCCGTCACCGACGACAACGGCGTCAGCGTGCGTGATGCGCTGCGCGACAGCGGCCAAGCCGGTGCGCTCACGCCGTCGCCGCGCGGCTGGGCCTGCTGGCTGGAGGCGCATATCGAGCAGGGCCCGGTGATGGAGGTCACCGGCGCCGATATCGGCATCGTTACCGGGACCATGCATGCGCGCTATTTCCAGCTCACCGTCACCGGCGAGCCTAGTCATGTCGGGCCCACCACGATGGACCGCCGCCGCGACAGCCTTGCCGCTACCGCGGAGATCATTCTGGCGGTGGAGCGTATCGCGCTCGCCGCCGAACCGAGCGGCCGCGCCTCGGCCACCTGGATCGAGAACTACCCCAATGCGCGCGGCAACGTCGCCAACATCACTCGCCTGCACTGCGACGTGCGGCACGAGCAGGCCGAGCGCACCGTGGCCATGGATCAGGAGTTGCGCTCGGCGATTGATGCCATCGCGACACGGCGGCGGGTCTCGGTCGGCATCGACCCCTACGCCACGTTCGGTCCGATCGCGTTCGATGCCGCGCTTGGTGCCCTGCTGCGCGACAAGGCGCAGGCGCGTCAGTTCGCCACGCGCGACATGATGGCCGCCGCTGGCCACGACTCGGTGCTGATCGCGCCGGTCTGTCCGAGCGCGATGCTGTTCATCCCCAGCGTCGGTGGTATCACCCACAACCCGCGCGAATACTCCACCAAGGAACAGATTGCGCAGGGTGCGCAGGTGCTGCTCGATGCTGTGCTGGAGTTGGCTGCCTAGGATCGACCCATGCGTGCAATGCTGCTCGACGCGCCACGGCAGAGACTGCGTCCCGCCGCCATCGCGGTGCCCACGCCACAAACCGGAGAGGTGCTGATCCGGGTACATGCCTGCGGAGTGTGCCGAACCGATCTGCATGTCGTCGATGGCGAACTCGCGCAGCCGAAGTTGCCGTTGATCCCCGGGCACGAAATCGTTGGCAGCGTTGCAGCTTTCGGCCAGAATGTGGATCGCTTCACCGTCGGCGATCGCGTCGGAGTACCATGGCTCGGCTGGACCTGCGGCGAATGCGCATTCTGCCGCTCGGACCGGGAAAATCTGTGTGCGCAGGCGCGCTTCACCGGCTACCAGATCGACGGCGGCTACGGAGAGTTCACCGTCGCTGACCAGCGATTCTGCTTCGCCATTCCCGCCGCTTACAGCGACATACAGGCCGCGCCGCTACTCTGCGCCGGACTGATCGGCTATCGCTCGCTGCGCATGGCCGGCGAGGCGCGTCGTCTCGGCCTATACGGCTTCGGCGCCGCGGCGCATATCATTGCGCAGGTGGCGCGATGGCAGGGTCGTGAGGTGTATGCGTTCACCAGCCCGGGCGACACCGAGGCGCAGACATTCGCGCGCGAGCTGGGCGCCGTCTGGGCGGGCGGCTCCGACCAGACACCTCCCGAGATGCTGGACGCAGCGATCATCTTCGCACCGGTGGGGGCCTTGGTGCCGGCAGCGCTGCGCGCGGTCGAACGCGGTGGTACTGTTGTCTGCGCCGGCATCCACATGAGCCCGATACCGAGTTTCCCTTACGATATTCTGTGGGGCGAGCGCCAAGTGCGTTCGGTGGCGAACCTGACTCGTCGCGACGGTGAGGAATTCCTCGAACTTGCGCCAAGAGCCGGTGTGAAGACGCGACCGTTGCCCTATGCCCTCGAGCAAGCAAATCGGGCGCTCGGTGATCTGCGCGACGGCCGAATACAGGGGGCAGCAGTGCTCATGCTCGCTGACGAGTGCTGAGGAAATCGCCACGGTACCACGGGCGCGTTAACGGAATTGCAATGCGTTGACGCGCTGACGCCCCGCGCCTAGCGTGCGGACCTCATTTGCAGCGGGGAAACACCCAAATGGCAAACAAGCTCAAGGCGCGGCTTGCATCGGGTAAGGCGTGCGTCAACGGTTGGCTCGCCATTCCGTCCGGCTTCTCGGCGGAAGTGATGGCGCAGTGCGGCTGGGACAGTGTCACCGTGGATATGCAGCACGGCGTGCAAGAGTATTCCACTATGGTGCAGTGCTTCCAGGCGATGACCGCGCACCCGATCACGCCGCTGGTGCGCGTGCCGTGGAACGAGCCCGGCATTATCGGCAAGTGCCTCGACGGCGGCGCATGGGGCATCATCTGCCCGATGGTGAACAACAAAGCCGAGGCGCAGGCGTTGGCGACCGCCTGCCTGTATCCGCCGGCGGGCAAGCGCAGCAACGGGCCGATCCGTGCAGCGATGTATGGCGAGGCGAGCAACTATCAGAAGATCGCCAACGACGAAGTGCTGGTGATCCCGATGATCGAGACCCAGGAGGGCATCGACAACATCGACGAGATCCTGTCTGTGCCGGGTATCAGCGGCATCTATATCGGCCCCTCCGACATGGGCCTGTCGCTCGGGCTGATCCCGACGCTGGATCGCGAGGAGCCGCTGATCCTCGGCATCTACGACAAGCTGCTCACGTCCTGCAAGAAGCACGGCAAGTTCGCGGGGTTGCACAACGGCACGGCAGCCTATGCCGCTCGGATGATTGGGATAGGATTCCGGTTTGTCACGATCGCCAACGACAGTGGCCTGATGGCGCGCGCCGCCCGTGAAGCAGTGTCCGCAACCCGCAAGGCGGCGGGCGACGTCGCGAGCTGAGTGGGACCAGTCGTCATGGCCGCGCCGCCAGTCATCCGGCTGCATCCTGGCGATAGCGTGGTGATCGCGCGAGCCACCCTGCTGCCGGGGACACCAGTGGCCGATGGAGTTGCGGCGGCGGAACGCATTCCCGCCGGCCACAAAGTGGCGGTGCGTCCGATCGCGGCGGGCGAGCCGGTACGGCGCTATGGCCAGATCATCGGCTTCGCCTCGCGAGCGATCGCGCCCGGCTGCCACGCGCACGTGCACAACTGCGAGATGGGCGACTTCGCCAAGGACTACGCCTATGGCGCGGATGCCAGGCCGACGGATTATGCCAACACCCCGGCGACGTTCAATGGCATTCGTCGGCCGGATGGGCGCGTGGCGACGCGCAACTACATCGGCATCCTGACCTCGGTGAACTGCTCGGCGCATGTCGCGGGGCTGATCGCCGATGTGTTCCGGCGCAATCCGTTCACCGGCGACGATCCGCTCGCGGATTACCCGAGCGTGGATGGCGTGGTGGCGCTGACGCACAAGACCGGCTGCGGCATGACCGAAAGCGAACCGCTGCGCGTGCTGCGTCGTACGCTGGCGGGCTACGCGCGGCACGTCAATTTCTCGCATGTCGTCGTATTGGGGCTGGGCTGCGAGGTGAATCAGATCCGCGGCCTGATGCAGGAGCAGCGGCTGACGGACCGCATCCGCAACATGGACATCCAGTCGATGGGCGGCACGCGCAGGACGGTGGAAGCGGGTGTGGGGTTCGTGAAGGAGGTGCTGGCGGAAGCGAACCATGTGCATCGCGAACCGGTGCCGGTCAGCGAGCTGACGGTGGCGCTGCAATGCGGCGGCTCGGACGGGTACTCCGGTGTGTCCGCCAATCCGGCGCTCGGTGCAGCGAGCGATCTTGTCGTGCGGCATGGCGGCTCGGTGATCCTGTCCGAGACGCCGGAGACCTATGGGGCAGAACATCTGCTGACTCGCCGCGCGGTGTCGCGCGAGGTGGGCGAGAAGCTGGTGGCGCTGATGCGCTGGTGGGAGGACTACACCAAGCGCGAGGGTGCCGAAATGAACGCCAACCCCTCGCCCGGCAACAAGGCGGGCGGCCTCACCACGATTTTGGAGAAGTCGCTCGGCGCGATGGCGAAAGCCGGCAGCACGAACCTGGTCGATGTGGTGAACTACGCCGAACCGGTCACCGCGAAGGGCTTCGTGTTCATGGACACGCCAGGCTACGACCCGGTGTCGGCGACCGGCCAGGTGGCCGGCGGCGCGAGCCTCGTGTGCTTCACCACCGGCCGCGGCAGCGTGTTTGGCTGCAAGCCGGCGCCTTCTATCAAGCTGGCGACCAACACGCCGATGTATCAGCGGATGGAAGACGACATGGACGTGAACTGCGGTACGATCCTCGACGGCGACGAAACCGTGCAGCAATGCGGTCAGCGCATCTTCGAACTGATGCTGCGGGTGGCGTCAGGCGAACGCACCAAGAGCGAGCAGTTCGACTTCGGTGCGGCGGAATTCGCCCCGTGGGTGCTCGGCGCGACGATGTAGGCGGCTTCACTCACTCTTCAGCCCCGCCGATAAGCGCAGTAGCATACGGTAATGATCGAGCGAGCACGAGGGCCCGTGCGGCACCATCAGTGCGTAATGGCTTGGCGTCGGCTCGACGATGTCGAGGTGCCAGACTATCTCGCAGGATCAAACTACCCCTGATCGCCTCTGAACGGCCAGCCTGCCAGCCAACCCCTCTAGGTAATGGCCCGGTTTGCCGCTACGCTCCGGACCGGGTTGCTGTTGTAGAGGAGATGTCCATGACCGCACAGACCAAAGGCCGGATCCGTCACGTCGCGCTGAGCGTCGAGGATCCCTGGGAGACCGCCGAATTCTACAAGCAGGCCGTCGGCCTGCAGGAAGTCACCGAGCTCGACGGCCCGTTGGCCGAGGGCGTATTCCTGACCGATGGCATCGTCAACCTCGCCATCCTGCACTTCAAGAGCGACGAGGCCTCGCAGGGCACCGGCAAGGACTATGTCGGCATCCACCACATCGGCTTCTGGGTCGATGATGTAGTGGAGCAGGGCAAGATTGCGCGGAATGCGGGTGCTACCTGGATCATGGGCGACCCGAACAATCCAGACGGCTACGAGGTGAAGCACACCGACCTATCTGGCGTCATCTTCGACATCGCCGCGCATGGCTGGGCGGGGTCGCAGAAGAACCCGGGATCGGACGACAACGTTGTGCACCCCAATCCGCAGCGCCGGCTGGCGAAGTTCGACGAGCGCCGCGCGCGCGCCCAGGCCAAGATCGCATCGATGCGCGCCAAAGAGGTGGCTGCCGCAGCCGAGTGATCGTTGCCACTGCGCAGTTGGTGACCGTCTCACGCAACGCCAGGGTCGTCATCGTGGGCGACCCTGGCGTCCCGACCCATGGCCGGCCTACGCGCCCTCGTTCGCCTCATGCAGCCAGCGCGTGACCAGCCCCGCGATCACCGCACCGACGATCGGCGCCAGCCAGAACAGCCATAGTTGCGACACATACTCGCCGCCGGCGAACAGCGCCGGCCCGGTGCTGCGTGCCGGATTGACCGACGTGTTGGTCACCGGGATCGACACCAAATGGATCAGTGTCAAGCCGAGCCCGATCGGAATGCCGGCGAACCCCGCCGCCGCCCCCTTCGATGTGCAGCCGATGATGATCAGCAGAAAGAAGAACGTCATCAGTACTTCCATCACCAGGCAGGAGGCGAGGTTGTACTTGCCGGGACTGAGGTCGCCGTAGCCGTTTGCCGCGAACCTGCCTGGCGTCCAGTCGGGCATGCCTGAGGCGATGAAGTAGAGCACCGCTGCGGCGGCGATCGCACCGATCACCTGCGCGATGATGTATGGAATGACATCGCCGGCACTGCATCGCTTGCCAGCCCACAACCCGATGGTGACGGCGGGATTGAAGTGGCCGCCGGAGATATGGCCGACCGCATAGGCCATCGTCAGCACGGTCAGGCCGAAGGCGAGCGCGACGCCGAGGAACCCGATCCCGAGCGCGGGAGGAAATACCGCGGCCAGCACGGCGCTGCCGCAGCCGGCGAAGGTCAGCCAGAATGTGCCGAAGAACTCGGCGCCGGCACGACGGGTCATGTCCATGATCGTTTCCCTTTTATGGTTGACGGCAGCCGACCAGACCGTTCAGCCGCCTGCAGTCATGCCCGATTCGCCAACATTTGTATCACATTGGCATTCCACCGCACATAGCCGCGCTGCACAAAGCCCAGCTTGTCGCGGATCAGCGCATGCGCATCGGCCAGGTGGTGGAATGGGATTGACGGATACAGATGGTGCTCGGCGTGGTACGGCATGTTCCACATCAACAGGCGCACCGCCGCGTTGGTCAGCGTGGTGCGCGTGTTGGTCAGCCCGTTGCGGTCCATCGTGCACCCGGTGTGCTCCGCCAGCACGTAGGCGCGCAGGAACGGCTGGCAGAGGAGCTGCGGCAGGATCCAGAAGACAAACGGCGTCTGCCAGCCGAACAGCATCGCCGACACCACCGAGCCGCCGACCATCACCACGCTCATCGCCCGCACACTGCGGATGATCGACGGTGCGGCCTGCTCCAACACATATGGATAGCGGCTCAGATCGCCGCGCCAGCAATCGGCGATTACCAGCAGGCGCAGCCGCCAGTAGGCCACGCCGAGTATGCGCCTGATATAGGCGCCCAGGTTGTTAGGCAGTTCCAGGTCCAGTTCCGGATCCTGCCCGGGGATCTGCGTGTGGCGATGGTGGGCAAAGTGGAAGGCCGTGTAGAAGTGCAGATTGAGCAACGACGGACACGCGGCCAGCCAGCCAACAATCAGGTTCGCCCGACGGGACGCGAAGGCGGTCTGGTGCGTCGCCTCGTGCGCCGGCGCGAACAGTGCCACCTGCACCAGTCCGAATGCCAGCATGGCCGGCACCAGCGTCAGCAGTCCGGAGATCGCGACCAGCCAGCCGATGGCCAACAGCAACGCCATATGGATAGCCAATCGCCGAGCGCCTTCACCGCTGTTGCGGCCGGACAGCGCGCGCAATTCGGTCGGAGTGAGAACGCGATCGGATACCATGCTCGTGCTCGGCAGACCGGCAATTATTATGCCATCAACCGGGAGGAGGCCAGACTCGCAGCCGCCTCGCCTGGAACACCGACACAGTCTGCAGCGTGCGGCCGGCATGGCGGATTGACGTATCGGGTAGCTCCTCGATGCTTTCGAACACTGGACCCAACTCGGCAACCGCCCGCTCGCGGTGCTCAGGCGCCAGGATCAGCACGTCAGCATCAATGAAATGTGTCGGCGGCCAGGCGATACCGAACTGGCGGGCATCCCGGTTCAGACACAATGTCGTCACATCGGGACCGAGCGCATAGGCGATCTTGCCGGCATCACGCCAGTTGGGCACCCCAACGATCGTGCCGGGCCGCACCAGATTGCGAGCCGCCAGCTCGTCGCGCAGCGAGCGCCAGTCCAACGCGTCGATATCGGCGTCCTTGCGCCCGAATGCGGGGATGACAGGGTGCAACCAGTCGAACCGTACCTGGGCCGCAACCACGACCAGCCCGAGAACCACGAAGAGCACGGTGCCGGACAGCATGATGCGGACCGCCGGCTGATCCAGCCGTCGAGCGACCGCCTCACCCAGTAACGGAAACAGCATCAGGTAGCCAGGCGCCGCCCAGTGGAACAGTACGCGCTGGCTCGACCAGGCAGAGACAGCGGCGAATACGACAATTGGGGGTGCGGCCAGCCAGCACAGCAGCCAAGACTTCCACTCGCCCGGGCCGCGACGCAGCGCGATGGCGAACACGGCCATCATCGGCAGCCAGAGCCAAGGCAAGACGAACAGTGCCTCGCCGGCGAGCGTCACCAATGGGGCGAACGGCCGGAACTGCATGCCCGAGGCGCGGCCTGCCTGAAACGTGAACGAGGCCCAGCCATGCGCGGCATTCCATGCCAGCACCGGCGCGAACATGAGTAACGCAACCGAGGCTGCGAGCCAGGGCTTCGGCGTCGCCAGCCAGTGTCGATGTGTGCGGCTCGATAACAGATACAGAACGGCGCCAGCCACCGTCAGGGTCGCCGAGTATTTCGACAGCAAGGCAAGGCCCGCGCAAAATCCCGCACCCAGCCACCACGCCAATGCACCGCGCTCCAGTGCACGAACGAGGCAGAGTGCGGCGCCAAGCAATGCACAGTCCAACGGTCCATCGGGCAGCACCCATGTGCCCGTGGTCACGCCGAACACCGGTGACAGGTTCAACAGAACCGCCGCACACAATCCCGTGCGCGCATCGGCGATCGCCGCGCCGAGCCGATACATCAGCCAGGTCGATAGCGCGAACAGTGCGATGAACGGCGAACGCACGACGATTGGCGCCTCGCTGCCGAACAGGTGCGCGGCGCCCCAGCTCAGCCACCACGCCGCCGGAGGATGGTCGTAATATCCGAGGCTGAGCACGCGCCCTGACGCGACCATGTAGCTTTCGTCGACGCCAAGTCCCAACGCTGCGCCGAACGCCAGGCGCAGCGCAGTCGAGACGAGGATCAGGAGCAGGACGATGTTGCTAGACGCCGCCCCACACCTCGCGCGCCACCTCGATGCACAGGCGCAGCTTCGCCCACTGCTCCTCCTCGGTCAGCAGATTGCCTTCCTCGGTGCTGGCAAAGCCACATTGTGGCGACAGCGCAAGTTGTTCGAGCGGCAGGTATTTTGCCGCCTGATCGATCCGCCGCTTCAGCTCGTCCTTGCTCTCCAGCGAACCCGACTTGCTGGTCACCAGACCGAGCACCACCACCTTGTGTCCGCGCGGCACAAAGCTCAGTGGTTCGAACCCGCCGGCGCGATCGGTGTCATACTCCATGAAATACGCATCGGAGTTGATTTGGTTGAACAGCACATCGGCCACCGGCTCGTAGCCGCCCGATGCCACCCAATGTGAACGGAAGTTGCCGCGGCAGAGATGCATGCTGATCACCATGCCGTCTGGCCGCCCCTCAATAGCCCGGTTCAGCATGCCGGCATAAATCGCCAACAGGTTTTCGACGTGCTCGCCACGTGCCTTAAGTCCGGCGATCTGCTCCGGATCGCACAGATACGCGATGTTCACTTCGTCGAGCTGCAGATAGCGGCAGCCGGCCGCGCCGAACGCCGCCACCGCCTTGTTGTAAGCCTCACCGAGATCCGCAAAGAACATGTCGAGATCGGGATAGGTCTTCGCATCGATTGCACGACGCCCGCCGCGGAAATGCACCACCGAAGGTGACGGAATGGTCATCTTCGGCACCGCGCTCTTCACGTGTCCGGCGACGAAGCGGAAGTCGTCTACCATGACCGGCTTGTTCCAGCCGATCCGCCCGGTGACACGCAACGCGTGCGGTATCGGCACGCCGCCCTTGAACAGGATCTTCTGCTCCGGTTCGTAGATCTCGACGCCATCGAGCCCCGACACGAAATCGAAGTGCCAGTAGGCGCGCCGGTACTCGCCATCGGTGGCGGCACGCAGCCCCAATTCCTCCTGCTGGCGAATCGCCGCCACGATGCACCGGTCTTCCACCGCACGCAGAGCCTCCGCCGACAGCGTCCCAGCCTTGTGCGCCGCGCGCGCCTCAGCCAACTCCCAAGGGCGCAGCAGGCTGCCCACATGATCGGCGCGGAACGGCGGCAGGCTGCGCGGCCCGACACGGACTTGCGTTGCATTCGACATGGCCATTGGAACGCTCCCCTGTTTCGCCGCCGCATGTCCTACCGCCTTCGCGGCCGCATGCAAACCGCCATGGTGCGGAATGGACCGCAGGCGCCCGAGCGACTATCACACGCCGCCCGCCACGCCGGGCCGACACACTGACACGACCCGGACAATGCTTGACCGCCTGATTGTCGGAATGGCCGAATTCAGCCGTCGCCACGCGCTCGCCGTGGCGCTGGGCGGACTACTGCTTGCAGCACTGTCCACGTTCTACGCCGTGACGCATCTCGACGTCAGCACCGACACCGACCGCATGTTCTCCAGCAGCCTGCCGTGGCGGCAGCAGGCCGACGAACTCAACAAGGACTTCCCGCAGTTCCGCGATCTGCTGGTGGCTGTGATCGATGCGCGCGAGCCAGAGCAGGCGGATGCCACCGCCGCCGCGCTGGCCGATGCCCTGGCAAAGGATCACGCGCACTTCATCTCGGTCCGCCGACCGGACGCATCGCCCTTCCTGCGCAAGGAAGGCCTGTTGTTTCTCGACGTGAAGCAGTTGACCGACCTGATGGACCGTACCATCGACGCGCAGCCGTTCCTCGGCCAGTTGGTCGCCGATCCCACCGCACGCGGACTGTTCTCAGCGCTGTCGCTTCTCGGCATGGGCGTGACGAAGGGCGATGTCGATCTCGGTCCCTACCTTGCTTCGCTCGAGGCCTTCCACCAGGCGATGGCCGATGCGCTCGGGGGCCATCCGCGCCCGCTGTCGTGGCAGGCGCTGCTCGGCGGCAACGAGCTCAGCGATCTCGCCGGTAAGTACACCTTCGTGCTGGCACAGCCGAAGCTCGACTTCGGCGCGCTGCAGCCTGGCGGCGAAGCAACCGCGGCGATGCGCAGCGTCATCGCCGGTCTGGAGTTCGCGAAGTCGGGTGCCGCGCGTGTGCGCATCACCGGTCAGGTGGCGCTTGCGGACGAGGAGTTCGCTACAGTTGTGCAGGGCGCGGTGGTCGGCCTTGTCGGCAGCATTGTGCTGATCACGCTGTGGCTGTTCCTCGCGGTGCAGACGTGGCGGCTGATCCTGCCGATCCTGGCGACCCTCGGGCTTGGTCTGATGCTGACGTTATTGTTTGCCTCGGTGGCGGTTGGCACGCTCAACCTGGTGTCGGTCGGCTTCGGCATTCTGTTCGTCGGCATCGCGGTGGATTTCGCCATCCAGTTCTCGGTGCGCTACCGCGAACGACGCTTCGAGTATCCCGATCCGGCCGAAGCGATGCGGCAGAATGCGATCCGGACCGGCCATCAGATCCTGGTCGCCGCGATCGCCACATCGGCGGGCTTTCTCGGCTTCGTGCCGACGGACTTTTCCGGCGTGGCTGAACTCGGTCTGATCGCCGGTGTCGGCATGCTGATCGCCTTCACTTGTACACTGGGCTTCCTTCCCGCGATCATCACGCTGTGCCACCCGCGCGGCGAGGAGGCAGTGGTCGGCTTCTCGTGGCTGGCGCCGTTCGATCCGCTCATCGCGCGGCACCGACGGCCGATACTGGCCGTCTCGGCGGCGCTCGCGGTGCTGGCGATCGCGGTGTCGCCGCGGCTCGAATTCGATTCAGACCCGCTGCACACCAAGGACCCTACCACCGAGGCGATGCGCACGCTGTACGACCTGATCGACAATCCAATCACCAATCCGTACAGCATCAGCCTGGTCGAACCGAACGTGACTGACGCCGAGGCGCTGAAGGCGAAGCTGGTGAAGCTGCCCACCGTGTCGAAGGTGATCGATATCCAGAGCTTCGTCCCGGATGATCAGCAGGCGAAGCTCGCGATCATGGCCGATGCCAACTCGATCCTGGCGCCAACGCTGCTGCCGCATGGACCGGCCGCACCGATTGCGCCCGATCAGATACGACTGGCGGCAAAGACCGCGCTGGCACAGATCGATCCGGCACTGGCGAAGCTGCCGCGGGACCATCCGCTCGCTGCGATCGCCGCCGACCTTCACCGCCAGCTGACGGCAAACGATGATGTGCTGCTCGCAACCGACCACGTCCTGACGCGCTTTCTGCCGGATCAACTCGACCGGCTGCGCATGGTATTGAATGCAGAGCCGGTTACGCTTGCCTCGATTCCCCCTGACGTCGCGCGCGACTGGCTGCTGCCCGACGGACGGGCGCGCGTGCAGGTGCTGTCCACGCCACAGGCGCGCAGCAGTCAGGGCCTGGAGCAGTTCGTCGCCGACGTGACGAAAATCGCGCCCAATGCCGGCGGTTCGGCGGTAACGATCGAGGCGACGAGTGACACGATCGTCAGCGCCTTCCGCTCCGCGGCGCTGACCGCGGTGGCGTCGATCACGATCATTCTGCTCCTGGCATTGCAGCGGATGCTGGATGTCGGCCTGGTACTCGCCCCGCTTATTCTATCGGCACTGCTGACACTCTTGGTTGCCGTGCTGTTGCCGCTGCCGCTCAACTTCGCCAACATCATCGCGCTGCCCCTTCTGCTCGGCGTCGGCGTGTCGTTCAACATCTACTTTGTGATGAACTGGCGCGCTGGGCGGCACGCGATCCTCGGGTCGGCAACCGCGCGAGCCATCGTGTTTTCGGCGCTGACCACCGGAACCGCGTTCGGTTCGCTCGCGCTGTCCGAACATCCCGGCACCGCGAGCATGGGACGGCTGCTGCTGATCAGCCTGGCCTGCACCCTGCTGGCAAGTCTGGTGTTCATTCCGGCGCTGCTGTCGAGCGTGCATGCGCGAACCAGTCGTTAACCGCCGGAGTCGATACTGGCGCCATGCGGCTCGTGCTGGTTGCGTTGCTGTTGGTGGTTGTGTCGCGCGGCGCGGCCGCCCAACCGGCCGATTGTCCAACCGAGCCATCTGCTGGCCCGATGCTGCCGCTGGCGCTCGATCTCGCTGGCAGGACCGGCGTGCCCTCCGGCACGACGGGGCAGGCCTATGTCGCTGTGCCGTTGACGCCACCCGGCATCGCGTGTCGCGACGCACCGCCGCCACCACGCGACGTCCTGCGCGGCGAGCCAGGTGATCTACTGCGCGGGCCAGGGACGCCGCATGTGAAGGTGGAGGTACAGTGACGGCGGTGGTGCCAGACACTCACCGTCTTGTGACACGACGACGGTTGTCCCGTGCCGGTACGCATAGCCAACTAAAAGCATGACTGTGTCGCTGGTGAGGACGGCTACCCATGCGCCTGTTATCTCTGCTGTTGCCGCTGTTGCTCGGCAGCTGTGTCAGCTTCAGCAGCAGCAATCCGCCGCCACCTTCGCCTACGACTGTTGTCGTGCCGCCAGGTTCGACCGTGGTGTGCCCCAACGGCTCGCAGCCACCATGCTGATTACCTGGCCTGAATCGCTGCGATCCGCGCCACCTGTTGAATGACCTGACCGGCGAACAGCACGTGCGGGTTCATGGGATAACCACCGTCGCGCAACACCAGCGCCGTCCACGTGTTGCACGTGTGGAATGCGTCGTAGGTTTCCCGTGAGGCGTAGAACACGCTCCCGATATAGGGACCGTCGGCAAGCCGCACCACCGAACCGTCTGCCGTCTTCTCCAGTTCGTCCCAGAGCCGCATGGCGATCCGCTCGACGCCACTCCTCGGCAGATGCAGCGCCACCACCGTCTGGTCCGGGAATGCCTCAGGCGGCGGCGTGCGCAGCGCGGTCATCAGGATCGCACTTTCACTCGGCAACAGCGCGGCCAACATCTCGCCGGAGCCGGTATCGCGCGCCATGTAAAACTGTCGCTCCCCGAACCCGAACATCATGAAGCGGACGCCGGGAAAGTCGCGTTCCAGTGACGCAAGCGGGCCGGTCAACGCATCCACCGGCAGGCCGATATCGGTGTGCCAGCCGCGGGCCACGACATAGATCGTGGTCTCGCCGCTCGGCACCGGCGCGTCCGTCGGCGTGACCGCGCAGCCGGCGAGCCAACCGGCCAGCAGCGCGACGGCATGCGCCCTCACCGCACGCGGATCAGGATGTAGTGCATGGTGAAGTCGAAGGTGATCGGCTCGTCCTCATCGTGCAGCGGCGGCAGGTTGGCGTCGTGAAACAGTCCCAGCAGCGCCATGTCGAGCCACTGCGATCCGGAACGCGACCTCATCTCGACCGAGGTCACGTGACCGTTCGGATTGGCGACGACCTGCACGGTGACATCGCCGTCCTCCCCCTGTATCGCCGCCTGCTCCGGATAATAGGCATTATTGCGCACCCAGGCGCTGAGTTCGTTGCGCCAGTCCGGACCGACCTGCGCGCCGGCCACGCGCGAGAACGGCGTGGTGTCCGTGGCGCCCTGGCGCGGCGCGAGTGAGAAGTCCAGCGTGGTCGGTGCTGCTCGCGAAGTCGTCCGCGTGATCGGACGCTCCTGCGGTGTCGGCCGGTCGAATGAGAAGTTCATCGGCATCGGGAATGCCGGCGGTCGCGATGGCGACGGCGCGGCCGACGACGGCGGTGCCGGACGCCGTTCCGGCAGCGTCGGCCGCGGTACCACCATGGCGAGACGCGGCGTCGGCCGCGGCGCTGGTCGCGGCACCGGGATTTCCGCGGTCGCCGCGGGTGGGAGCGGTACTGGTGGCGCAGGTATCGGTGCGGGTGCCGGCACCGCCTGCGGGGCGGGCACCGCTTGCGGGGCGGGAACCGCAGCAGGCGCCGGTGGTGGTCGAGGGACGGCGGGTGGTGGCGGCGCGATCGCAACCGGGGGAGCGGGCGTCGGAGGCTGGGTCGGGGCGGTGACGTTCAGTTGCGGGTGGGGCAGCGCCGGCCCTTCCGGCTTGCCGCCCTCGAAAACCATCGCGACCGTGGAGGGAGGCGGGAGTTCCTCTTCCCGCCGGTCGTAGTGCACGGTGGCCACCAGCAGCAGTATCAGTGTCAGGTGCAGCCATAGCGAGATGACCAGTACCGGCCCCAGCCGCCGTGCGTGGCGACGCGATATGAGCCATGGACGCTGGGCGTTTGCTACGAGAGTGATGGCTTGGTCCAAGTCTGCGCCGATGCAGTGTGACACGACGATCTTACAGGATGCCGCTTCACCTGTGGACACGGCGACCTTGTCCGAGGTGGAGCGCCCGACCTAGGCCGACATGAACGCGACGGCATCTTCCTCGAATACTGCGCAGGTGAGTTTGCCGCCATTGCCCGCGCCGGTGTCGATGCCAATGCGATTTGGCCTTATCGTCGGGGAGGGGTTGGCGGAATGGCCATGCACCACAATGACGCCGAAGTCCTGCTCGCTGGCCAGGAAGCTTTGGCGGATGCCAAGCTTGTCGTCCTCCGCCTGGCGGGCGAGTGCCACGCCCGGTCGGATGCCGGCGTGCACGAACAGGTAGTCGCCGTCGCGATGGTCGATCGACAAAACCTGGAGGAATCCGACTTGGGCCGCGGGAATGAACCGGCGCCATTCGCTACGCGGCGTGCCCGCTGGGATACCCCAGCTATCCAGCGCGGTCTCGCCGCCGAAATGCAGCCAGTCGGTTGCCGCCGCACCATCGCCCGATAGAGCATCCAATGCGGTACGCTCGTGATCGCCCATGAGGTTAATCGTCGGCAGGCCGACGATCGGCGGTCCCGCGGCCAGCAGAGCGACAACGCCGGCGCTGTCGGGGCCGAAATCGATGTAGTCGCCGAGGTGCAGCAGTACCGCCGAGGCCAACGGCCGCCGTGCAAGATCGTGTTCGATCGCGGCATGCAGCTTCCGGAGTTCCCTGAGGCAGCCGTGAATGTCGCCGATCGCATACACTCTGCGGCCACGCGGCAACCGGCCTGGTGACAGCACGAAGTGCAGGGAGGTGGCATCGGCGGTGGCGATGCGTGGCGGACGCCAGGTCGGCACGGCGGCGGCATCGAGTTCGGCGCGGATGCGGGGCCGCGCGGGGCGGCGAACGGGGCGTCGCATGGTGCGCATTATGCCGTGTGCCGTTGTGCGCGGGCAATGCGCCGCGCTAGGCTTCGCGCCCAGGCGACAAAGCATCGGAGGAAACCGTTGGCGAAGATCACATTCCCCGTCGAGGCGGGCCACATCATGCTGTTCGCGCGCGCGGTCGGCGATACCAATCCGGTGTATCACGACGCCGATGCGGCGAAGCACAGCGAAGTCGGCGGCATCATCGCCCCGCCAACCTTTCCGCAGGCGGTGGCGCAGTTCGATCCCGACTACCCGCTGCGCTGGCGGCCAGGGCAGCCGTGGTTCGGCTCCGGCAAGACTGCAAGCGGGGTGGAGGATCGTCCCTCCGGCGGCGGTGGGCTGCATGCCGAGCAGCACTTCGAATATCACCGGGCGCTGCGGCCGGGCGACGTACTGACGGTAGAGAGCAGGCCCGGCAACACCTGGGAACGCGAGAGCAAGCGCGCCGGCAAGCTGACATTTCGCGAACGCATCACCGAGTATCGCGACCAGAACGGCGAACTGGTGGTCACGGCGCGCAGCGTCGGCGTGACCACCGAACGTCCGGTGGAACGGAGCTGAGGAGATCGCGCCATGGCACTGAAGGCAAGCCAGCTCAAGGTCGGTGACACGCATGTCGAGCGCGTCGTTGAAAATCTGTCGCGCACACAGATCGTGATGTACTGCGGCGTGTCGGGCGACTACAATCCGCTGCACGCGGACGAGGTGTATGTGACGCAGAAGGCCGGCTATCCCAGCGTGTTCGCGCACGGGATGCTGACCATGGGCCTCACCGGCAAGATGCTCACTAACTATGTCGGTGACGGCCGGCTGACCAAGTTCGGCGTGCGGTTCACGAACCAGGTCTGGCCTGGCGACGATCTCAACGCCAAGGCGACCGTGACAGCGATCCGCGAGGAAGGCGGCAAGCACTTCGTCGATCTGACGCTTTCCACCGCCAACCAGGACGGCAAGGAGGTAGCGAGCGGGAACGCCACCGCGCAGATCGATCCCTGATCAGTGGGCGAAGGGCGTCGTGCAGCGCGCTCGATATGGGTGCGGAGATGCGACGTGTCGCTCTCAGACCCACCGCAGGCTCGGCTGAGTCCCAAGCAGATGCTGCCCGATGGTCTCGAAGTGCGATCGCCGTCCCTGCACCTGCTGCGTAACGGTATTCACGTCCCGGAAACGGCGTTCGAACGGGTTGGCATCGAAGATCGCGGTGGCGCCTGCTTCGTGATAGGCGACGTCGACCACCTCTTTCGCCTGATGGATCGCATAGGTGGACGCCTGGCGGATAGCCATCCGCTGATCGGTGGTGAGCTCGCCCGCGATTGTCACCGCGTCCTGCGTCCCGCGCAGCACATGGATCAGCCAGGTGCGGGCCGAGTTCAGCTTTGCATCGGCAATGCCGATCGCCGCCTGGATCGCCCCGCTCTCGCGCAATGCGGTCTGCGTCAGCGCCGGCGTCTTGCCGCGCGCCAGATCGAGGAAGGCATCGAGCGAGGCGCGGGCGATGCCGAGGGCAACTGCCGCGAAGCCCGACGCGTAGATGTTCATGCCACTGAACCGATATAGCAGACCTGGTTCGCGGCGCTCCTCCGGTCGGTCGCGCGTCAACGTGTGTGCGTCATCGACGAACAGGTCCTGCACCGTATAGGTGTCACTGCCGGTACCGCGCAGGCCCACCACCTGCCAGACATCCTTTATGGTGGCGATCTCGCGGCGGAACAGCATGGTTCGCTCCCATGGCCTGCCGTCGGGATGACGCTGCGGCGTACCGTCGGCCTCGAAGCACGGACAGTGCGCGCCGAGCCAGGTGGCGTGGCGGCTGCCGCTCGCGAACGCCCAGGTGCCGCTGATGCGCCAGCCGCCGTTGGCGCGGATCGCCTTCGCGCCGGGACCCATGCCCCAGGCCAGCACATCGCGCTCGCCACCGAATACTTCGCGCGCAACAGTCGGCTCGAGATAACCCGCTGACAGCGAACAGCCGGAACCCTGGTTCATGCACCAGGCGACCGAGGCGTCACCACTGGCGATCGCTTCCACACACTGGATGTAGGTCGCCGGATCCAGTTCGGCGCCACCGACCGAGCGCGGCACCAACAGACGGAACATGCCCTCAGCATGCATCGCGTCCAGCACGTCCTTCGGCAGCTCGCAAGTCGCGTCAATGCGCGATGCGGCGGCAGCCAGAAGCGGCGCCAGCTTGCGGGCCCGGGCGATATGGTCGGTCGCAACGCCGGCCTCGTGCGCGTCCATCGTGTCGTTTCCTCTGACAATCCTTGTGCCGACGCTACACCGCGGGTAGCGCGGCAGGCAAAGCGGACTGGATGGAACAAGAAGGCGGAGCCGCGTATGAGTCTGCCATGGATGCCCGCGCTGAGCTGCTCGACGAGATTGCGCTTGAGATGCGCGAGACGGCGCGCTGGACGGGGCGCGCCGAGTTATCTCCGCGCGTGGCGGCAGCGCTTGCCAAGGTGCGACGCGAGGCGTTCGTGGCGCCTGGTTCCGGGCGAGTGGCTTATGACAACCGGCCGCTGCCGATCGGCCACGGCCAGACGATTTCGCAGCCCTTCGTCGTCGCGCTGATGACCGAACTGCTCGATCTGCGGCCGGATGACATCGTCCTGGAGGTCGGCACCGGCTCCGGCTATCAGGCTGCGGTGCTGGCCGAACTGGCCGGCAAAGTCTTTTCCATTGAAGTGATCCCCGAACTCGCTGCTGGCGCGGCGGCGGCGCTGGCTGCACAGGGCTATGACACGGTCGAATTGCGCACCGACGATGGAGGTTTCGGCTGGCCGGAACGTGCGCCGTTCGACGCGATCATCGTCACGGCCGCGGCGCCCGAGATTCCGCCAGCGCTGCTCGAACAGCTTCGTCCCGGCGGGCGTATGGTCATTCCGGTGGGTCCACGTCATGGCGATCAGGAGCTGCTGCTGATCACCAAGGATGCGGCTGGGACGGTGACACGGCGCGTCGTTCTATCGGTGGCCTTCGTGCCGTTGACCGGCAGCAGCCGCGATTGACGTACCAAGGGCCCGCCGATACTACCGGCCGGTAAGTGCTGCACAGCATTGGAGCATGACGTGAGCGAACCCGAGACGTTGACCGTCGATGTCAACGGCTTTGCCACCCGCGTCTGGCGCAAGGGCAACGGTCCGAAACTGGGGTTTCTCGCCGGTTTCGGCGGCTTGCCGCGCTGGGTGCCGTTCCTCGACGAGTTGGCGAACAGCCGCACGGTGATCGTGCCGTCGCTGCCTGGATTCCCTGGTGGTGATCGCGGTCATTCGGTGCTCGATACACATCTCGATTGGCTGCTGGCGATCCGCGACCTGTTGACGAAGGCGGGCTTGGCTGGCGCCGACCTTGCCGGCAGTTCTGTGGGTGGGTCGCTGGCAGCAGAGATGGCTGCGCTGTGGCCGGCGAGCGTGCGACGGCTCGCCCTGATTGCGCCATTCGGCCTGTTCGATGACGCCGATCCACCGACCGATCCCTGGGCGCAGCGGGGTGACGCAGTGCCCGGGTTGATGTGCGCCGATCCGGAGATCTGGAAGGCGCTGAAGGCGGTGCCCGAGGGTGCGAACTCAGTTGAGTGGCCGATCGAGCAGACCCGCGCCAACGAGGCCGCCGCGCGCATCTTCTGGCCACTCGGCAACACCAGGCTGGAGAAGCGGCTGAAGCTGATCAATGCGCCGACCCTGCTGATCTGGGGCGAGAAGGACGCGATCATACCGCGCAGCTATGCCGATCGGATCGCCAAAGCCATTGCAGGCCGATCGGAGACAAAGGTGATCGCCGGCGCCGGTCATCTTGCCGAGCTGGACAAACCCGCCGACGTTGCCGCCGCCATCATCGGCTGGACCAACTGAGGAGCTCGCTCATGCCGCTCGATCCAGACGCCCAAGCGCTGCTCGCCATGATGCGCGCGGCGGGGCGACCGCCGATGGAAACGCTGACGCCGGACGAAGCGCGGGAGGCGTCCGCGGCCGGTCGCGCCGTGACGCAACCTGATCCGCAGGATGTCGCCGAGGTGCGCGATCTGTCGTGCCCCGGCCCGCATGGCGCGATCCCGCTGCGCGCGTATCGGCCGATCGGAACGAAGGCCGACGAGGTGCTGCCGGCGCTGGTATATTACCACGGTGGAGGGTGGCTGCTGGGCGACCTCGATTCACATGATGTGACGTGCCGGCATTACTCGAACGCGGCGAAGTGCCGCGTGGTGTCGGTCGATTACCGCATGGCGCCGGAATACAAGTTCCCGGCAGCGGTGGATGACTGCGCCGCGGCAACCGGATGGGTGATTGCGCAGGCGGACGCACTCGGCATCGATCGTAAGCGCGTAGCGGTGGGTGGCGATTCGGCCGGAGGCAATCTCGCCGCGGTCATGGCGCTGATGGCGCGTGACGGTGATCTGCCGCCGCTGGCGTTCCAGTTGCTGGTGTATCCCGTGACCGACCTCGGAATGACGCACGAGTCGTATGGACGCGTCACCGAAGGCGTGCCGCTGACGGCGAAGACCATGGACTGGTTCATCGACCACTATCTGCACGGTCCGAAGGACCGCGCCGATTGGCGCGCCTCACCGCTGCGTGCCGCGGATCTGTCCGGCACCGCACCCGCGCTGGTGCTGACCGCAAGCTATGACCCACTATGCGATGAGGGCGTAGCCTATGCGGAGCGGCTGGAGCGCGAGGGCGGGCGGGTGATCCATCTGCACTTTTCCGACCAGCACCACGGCTTCGTCGGTCAGGGGCGGATCATCCGCGCCGGCGGCATGGCGCTGGACATGATGGCGGCGGCATTGAAGAAGGCGTTGTGGCCGGTATCAGTCGGTTAGGCTGACACCTTGCTGCGGACACCCACCATCTGCAACGCGAGATCGGCCATGCGCTGGCACATGTCCTCGAGTGCGAGCCGCCCCTCCGGACGGTGCCACGTATAGGCCCAGGAGATCATGCCGCCGATCGCCAGCGCTGTGAGGCTCACATCGCTGATCTCGAACTCGCCTGACGCGATCCCTCCGGTCAGCAGATTGGACAGCACACGGTCGAACTTTTTGCGCAATGTGTTGATCTCGGCGAGCGCGTCGGGCGCGAGGTTCTTCTCCTCGCGGAAGTAGATCGCGATGTTAGCCTGGCGCGATAGTACCACCTGGGTGAAATCGACGATTGCGCGATGCAGGCGCGCGGTGGGCGAACCAGGCAACTTAGCGGCACCTGCCACCGCCTCCAGCGACAGCTCGATGGTTGGCTTGCAGAGCGCGGCGAGCAGATCGGTCTTGCTGCGGAAATGTGTGTAGATGAACGGTTTGGTGACGCCAAGTTCCGCGGCAATGTCGTCGAGCGTGGTGCCGGTGAAGCCGCGTTCGTAGAACAGCTTGACCGCCTCTTCGAGAATTCGCTCGCGCTTGTAGGCCAGTATCTCCTCGCGCATCGCCTGATGGTCCATTGTGCCGCCCGACATGTTAGCCTTATTGCGAGGCGATGGGAAGAAATGCAGCCAAGGAGGTAGCTATGGCGGGACTGTTGGACGGCAAGTCGGCTCTGATCACTGGCGGCGGCGGCGGCATCGGCCGGGCGACGTCCCTGGCGTTCGCGCGGGAGGGCGCGCGGGTCGCTGTGGCGGATGCGGCCGAGGCGACCGCGCAGGAGACAGTGGCGCTGATCAACAAGGCCGGTGGCCAGGCAATGACGCTCACCGGAGACGTCACCGATGCGAGCACGGTAGAGGCGATGGTGAAGTCTGTCGTCAGCGCGTACGGAAGGCTGGACTGCGCGTTCAACAACGCCGGCATCGCCGGGTTCCAGGTGGATGCCGGCGGCAAGAAGACGGCGGAGTGGTCGGAGGCGTCGTTCGACCGGATGATCGCGGTGAACCTGAAGGGCGTCTGGCTGTGCATGAAGCACGAGCTGCCGCAGATGGCGGCGCAGGGCGGTGGCGCCATCGTCAACACCGCGTCCATTGCGGGGCTGATCGGGCTGCCGACCTCCTCCGCTTACGTCGCCGCGAAGCATGGTGTGGTCGGGCTCACCAAGACCGCAGCGCTGGAATATGCGGACGACAAGGTGCGGGTGAACGCGGTGTGTCCCGGCTACATCGAGACGAAGATGACCGAGGACACGATGCGCCGTCGCGGAGAGGAACTGATGGCGAAGGTACCGTTCCATCGCATGGGCAAGCCGGAGGAAATCGCCGAAATGGTTCTGTGGCTGTGCTCCGACCGTGCGTCGTTTGTCAGTGGCGCGGCCTACAATGTCGATGGCGGGTATATGGCGACCTGACGTGATTAGGCGTTGGTGATACCGCCGTCGACCGTGATCGTCTGACCATTCACATACGACGAATCCCGCGAGCACAGAAATCGGATCACCGATGCGACCTCGGCCGGGTGCCCGTAGCGCTTCACCGGGATTTCGTTCTTGTACGCCTCGCCGCGCTCGGCGATCGTCTCCGCCGCCATGCGCGTGTCGATCAGTCCCGGCGCCACCGCGTTCACCAGCACGTCGGGCGCCAGCCTGCGTGCAAGGGACCGGGTAAGCCCCACGAGGCCCGCCTTGGCGGCGGCATACGGCGGATAGCCGGCGCTGCCGCGCCGATACGCCACCGAACTGGTCAGCACGATGCGCGCCGGGCCATCGCGCTTGTCGTAGCGTGTGGCAAACGCCACCGCGAGATCGTAGGCGTTGGTCAGGTTGACAGCGATGGCGCGATTCCACACGCCGTGATCATTCGGATCGAACGGATCGCGCTCGAACAATCCGGCCAGATGGATCAGCGCGGCGACCGGGGCGCCGGCGGAGTCCAGTACCGTGGCGCACGCTTCCGGCGTGTCGATCGCCGACTGCCAGGTGGCGATGCGTGCCGTGCCGAGTGTTTCGCGCGCCTGTGCGAGGCGGTCATCGTCGATATCCACCAGCACAACATGTGCGCCATGCGCCAGCATCGTGCGCGCGGTCTCCACGCCGATGCCGCCAGCGCCGCCTGTGATGACGATGCGCTTGCCTGCGAATTCGGCCATGTCACGCCACCAGGAGCGGATAGTCGAGCGTCGCCATCACCTGCACGCGCCGCATGTAGCGCGGTTCATCCGCGGTATAGTCGCCGACCGCATTGTGCACCGTGCCGATATTGTCCCACATCAGCACGTCGCCAATCGTCCAGTGATGCGCGTAGAGGTACTCGGCGCGCTCCTGGTGGCGGAACAGGAAGTCCAGGATCTCGTCGCCTTCCTGCCGGTCCATGTCGTCGATGAACATCGTGTAGCCAACATTGGCATAGAGCACGAGCCGGCCGGTGATCGGATGGCGGCGGAAGATCGGCTGCGACACCGGCGGCTTCTTGGCCCGCTGCTCCGGTGTCAGCGGCTTCCGCGTGGAGCCGGGCTTGGCGACCATCATGTCCCAGAACTTGGCGAAGTCGTGCGTCGCGGTGCGACCCTCCAGCTTGTGCTTCAGCGTATCGGGCAGGTCCTCGTAGGCGGCATGCATGTTGCGGAACTGCGTCTCGCCGAGCGGCTTGCCGTTGCGCACCGGCACGTGCCGCGCGTGCAGGATGTTGGCCAGCGCTATGTCGCGGCTGTACGACATGTCGGTGTGCCAGCCCTGGCCGGCGTCGTTGGCGCCGATCTGTTTCCCGTTCTGTCTCACATTGGACAGGATCATCATCTCGGGATGGTCCGGCTCGTGGTAGGCGTTGGCGACGTTGATCTCCAACTCGCCGAAATGACGGCCGAAGGTGGAGAGCTGATCAGTGGCCAGCGTCTGGCGTGGAAAGCACAGCACGCCGTGTTCGCCCAGTGCACGCAGGATGGCGCGGAAGTCGAGGTCGACCAGCGGCAGGGCAAGATCGATGCCGGTGATGTGGGCACCGAGCGTCCGGCCGCTTGGGGTAATGTCCATCAGTGCCTCCGATCAAGCCGCGTCGTGGAAGATTATGCCGAGCGTCTGCCGGATGCCACTGGTCACCCGGCTGACACCGTGGCGCATGGTGACACGGTGCGTGCCGCGCACGCCCTGGACCGGGCGATGATGCACCGGGAAGATCACCGCGTCACCCTGCGACAAAGGCACCACCGTGGCGCGCGACTGGGCACGTGGCCGCTGTTCGACCAGCACGAACTCGCCGCCGGAAAAGTCCTCGCCGGGTACGCTTAGCAGGACGGTCAACTGCAACGGAAACACCAGGGGACCGTAGAGGTCCTGATGCAGACAGTTGAAATCATCTTTGCCGTAGCGCAGCAGCAGCGGTGTCGGTCGCGTCTGGCCCGCCGCGTGGCACTCGGCGAGGAACGCGTCCAGCGTTGCGGGAAAACGGCCCGCGTCGCGCCGCGCCGTGCGCCACTCGTTGGCGATCGCCGCGAGTGAGGGATAGAGGGCGGTTCGCAGACGCGCAACCGGTTCAGGCAGCGGATAGGACAGATACTTGTATTCGCCGCGGCCGAAATTGTGCCGCTGCATCACGACACGGCTGCGAAACCGCGTCTCGTCTTCGTACAGAGCTGCGAGCGAGCGACACGTCGTGGTGTCGAGCAGCCGCAACGTGGTGAAACCTTTCGTGGCCAAATCGACTGTCGCGTGGACTCGGCTTATCAATTCAGCGTACTCGGTCATGGTTGTGCCTGCGCGGTGAACTCGCCCCCCACTGTCATTGCGAGGAGGGAAGCGGTGGCCGGGCTTGACCCGGCCAAGCAAGCTCGCGCCAGGATGGCGCGCAAGCCTGCGACACAGTGAAGCAAAGCGGCGGTCCCGCCGGTCGTACCCAATACCATCGAGATTGCTTCGTCGCTGCACTCCTCGCAATGACAGCCAAGTAGTATAGGCGCCCAGCGCAGGATCACACTTCCCGGTCCTTGCTCCGGCTTCAGCCGTACTCCGCTCGAAGATGGTGCACCAGCGGATTGTCGCTGGTGTCGCTCACAGCGCGTTCAGTTGGCGGCGATACCCTCGGCACCCGCGCGAATCCACTCCGCCAGGGCCGCGGCCGCTTCTGCTATCACCGGGTCCCAGTCGCCGGTGGTCTTCTGCCGGAACAGGCGGGCCGTCGGGTACCAGGGACTGTCGCTCCGCCCGATCATCCAACGCCAATCGGCGGCCTTGGACAGCAGAATCCAGACCGGCTTGCCGAGTGCCCCGGCGAGATGAGCCATTGCCGTGTCCACCGAGATCACCAGGTCGAGATTCAGCATCATCGCGGCTGTCTCGCCGAAGTCGCCCGCGATGTCGGAAAGCCCGGGGAACAGCGACAGCGACGACACAGCGGACTCCGGCATAGGCCTCTGCAATGAAACGAAACTGATCCCGCCAACGCTCGCAAGCGGCGCCAGGCGTGCCAGCTTCAGGGAGCGCCGGCGATCGTTGGGATGCGTCGGCCGGCCAGACCACGCCAGGCCGACCCGGCGCGTCCCGTGGGACAGCGATGCGCCAAGTCGCTCGCACCAGGCGGCGACCCGCACAGGATCGGCAAACAGATACGGCACCTTGGCCGGGATCGTCTCCAGCGTGGTGTGCAAGAGGCCTGGCACGCTCGACAGGCGGCAATGGGCGGCATGGCCAGGCACATCGGTCCAGCGATGGCAGTACTGCGTTACACCCGGAAGAGTTGCGAGCAGCAGTCCCATCTCCGCGCTGCAACCCAGAATCAGCTCCTGGCATCGCTCGGCGACCATCGGGATGTAGCGGGCGAACTGAATTGTGTCGCCGTAGCCCTGATCGCCGACCATCAGCAGCCGGCCGTTCGGGATGCGCATGCCGTTCCAGGTGGCCGAGGTCATCTTGGGCAGCGTGCCCTTGCCGGCCTCGGTTTGGTTGCGCCACTCGTATTCCCGCCAACCTGGTTCGAAATCGCCCATCGCCAACAGGTTCTGGCCGAGCGCCAGGTGTCCGTCGGCGTGGTCGTGCTTCAGCCCAAGCGCGCGCAGCAGGCAGGCGATGGCGTGCTCACGCTCATCAACGTCGGTGAACACCAGCGACAGGTTGACCAGGTGGTCGGCATTCTGCGGATCGAGCCGGATCGCCTCCTGCCCAACACGCAGTGCGTCCTGCATGCGATAAACCAAACGGTAGAGCGCGCTAAGATTGGCGTACCAGGTTGCCACGCCGGGCCGCGCGGTTACGGCGCGTTCCAGCAGCGAGATGCCGCGTTCCGGATCGTTGGTTTGGGCGGCGATCATGCCAAGCAGGGCAAGCGCGGGCGCGTGGTCCGGCGCGATCGCCAGCACGTCGTTGCAAATGCCGGCTGCCTCGCCGAAGCGCTTGGCCTGTGCCGCGGCCTGCGCGCGGGCGAGCGCTTGTTCCGACGTCTCCGTCGCAGTGGGTGCGCCGGAAGCTGTGGCTCCGCTCACGCGGCCCGGCCGGTTTCACGCGCCACTGATGCGATCAATCTCAGCCAGGTCATCCACCGAGAGCCGCCAGTTCCCAGCCTTGACATTCTGCTCGAGCTGTTCAGGCCGCGTTGCGCCCGCGATCACGCTGGCAACCGGGCTCTGTGCCAGCAGCCAACTGAAGGCCAGCTCCAGCAGTGTACGGCCGCGGCCCGCGGCGAAATCGCCAAGCCTCTCCGCGATCTCCCAGTTCCGTTCCGTCAGGTAGCGATCCGCCAGTCGTTGTGTATTGGCCAGGCGTGTCCCTTCGGGCAGCGCAATATTGCGCCGGTACTTGCCGGTCAGCAGTCCGCTCGCCAGCGGGAAGAACGGCAGCAGGCCAAGCCCGAGCTTGCGCATCGCCGGCATCAGCTCGGCTTCCTGCTTGCGGAACACCAGCGAATACTCGTCCTGGCAAGAAATGAACGCATTCAGTCCGCAGGTCTTCGCCGTCCACTGCGCCTCCATCACCTGCCAGGCGGGGAAGTTGGAACAGCCGATGTAACGCACCTTGCCCTGCCGCACGAGATCGTCGAGGGCGCGCAACGTTTCCTCGATCGGCGTGCGCGGATCGGGCGCGTGGATCTGATACAGATCGATCCAGTCGGTGCGCAGCCGGCGCAGGCTGTCCTCCACCTCGCTCATGATGTAGCGGCGCGAGCCGCCGACCTTTACGCCCACATCGTCCATCGGCATGCCGAACTTGGTGGCGAGCACGATGCGCTTGCGGTCGTCGCCGAGGATCTGGCCCATCACGGTTTCCGATCCGCCGCGCTCGCCATAGGTATCGGCGGTGTCGAACAGCGTGATGCCGAGATCGAGCGCCTTGCGGATCACCTTGCGGGTGGCCTCAAGGTCGATGCGGCCACCGAAATTGTTGCAGCCCAGGCCGATCGCCGAAACGCGCAGGCCGGATGCGCCGAGATTACGGATTTCCAATGGGGTGGTCCTTGTTCAGAAAGTGAGCAGACGAGCCACATCCTTGCCGCGTTCGGCAGGCTCGTCAAAGTCGAGCAGCGGTCCGACCGGGACGATTCCGGTCGGGTTGATCCGCTTGTGGCTCTGGTAATAGTGCCGCTTGATGTGACCCAGGTTCACTGTCGCGGCGACGCCGGGGATCTGAAAGATGTCGCGCGTATAGGCCCACAGGTTCCGGTAGTCGATTACCCGGCGGATATTGCACTTGAAGTGGCCGTGATAGACCGGATCGAAGCGCACCAGCGTGGTGAACAGCCGTATATCCGCCTCGGTGAACGTGTCGTCGCACAGGAAGCGCGACTGCGATAGCCGCTCCTCCAGCCAGTCCAGCGTCTCGAATAGCGGCGCCACCGCATCCTCGTAGGCGGCCTGGGTGGTAGCGAAGCCCGCCTTGTAGACGCCATTGTTGACGGTATCGTAGATACGCGTGTTCAGCGCGTCGATCTCCTCGCGCAGCTGCCTCGGATAATAGTCGCCTGGCCGCGCGCCCACGGAGTCGAACGCGCTGTTGAACATGCGGATGATCTCGGATGATTCGTTGTTGACGATGGTCTGGGTATGCTGGTCCCACAGCACCGGGACACTGGCGCGTCCGGTATAATGCGCATCGGCGCGCGCATAGATTTCGTGCAGGTAGCGGCTGTTGAACAGCGGGTCCGGGATCACGCCTTCGCCCGGCGAGAACGTCCAGCCCTGCTCAGCCATCAGCCAGTGCGTGGCCGACACCGGGATGATCTGCTCGAGCCCCTTCAACGCGCGCATGATCAGTGTGCGGTGCGCCCAAGGGCAGGCAAGCGATACGTACAGATGATAACGGCCAGGCGCAGCTGAGAATCCGTCGCTGCCGGTGGGGCCCGGCCGGCCGTCCGGCGTCACCCAGTTGCGGAACGCGGTCTGCGCGCGGTCGTATCTGCCGGACGCGCGAGCTGAATCAGCCTTGCCGGCCTCAGGTTCCTGCTCCTGCCAGACGCCGTCGATCAGCACGCCCATGGTGGTCCCCCGTCCTCCCCGACACCGGCCATGTTACCTCGTGTCGGCGGACAGCGCGATCACGGTGCCGCGGCCAGCCGTCCTGGCCCTCCCCGGTCGGCGATCTCGGTGACCAGCTTGCGGGTCATCGCCTCGCCGAAGGTGTGGAAGTCATGCACCTCCAGCACGAAGCTGCTGGGGCCGCCAGTGACATTTTCCCGATAGTAGTTCGGCAGCCCGCCGGGCGGCTGAACATGGGCGTAGGTCCATGACACCGGATGATCGTTGATGATGGCCAGCCCGTTGATGGTGATCCCGGCTTTCAGCGCATCGTCGCGCGCCTCCGTCACGTCGCGGCCGGCGTTGTTGGTGCCGTCGCCACACACGTCGATCACTCGCCGCGGCGTCTCGAAGCCGCTTTCCGCCAGCAACTGCACACCCCGGTCGATGCCGGCGCTGATCGCGGTGCGGCCCCAGAAGGAGCGCGGCGCGGCCATCAGTTTGTCGGCGAAGGCCTGTGCCGAGGCCTGATCACGGATCACGCCCCAGTCCAGCACGGTGCGCACCTCGAAGCTGGAGGCGAATTCGACATAGGCGACGGCGATCGCGCCGATCGTGCCGCCCCGGATCGCGTCGATCACCTGGCGCGAGGTGAACGCGGCGGCATAGCCCTCCTTCTCCAGCTTGAATTCCGCATCGTCGATGCTGCGCGAAACATCGGTGACCAGGACGAGCGTCAGATCGACGCTGTCGGCGGCGCGCGCCGGCGAGGCGAGGGCGAGACAGGCGGCAAACAGCCAGACAACGCAGCGCATGGCCGACGTCTCCAGGTGGCCCCGCATCATGCGGCGGCGCCCGGAGAGGTCAAACAAAATTCCCGTCGCTACTGACTCGCCCAGACGATGCGGTGCATCCAGGCGACCTCGGTCAGGTCGAAGCTGTAGTCGGGGTGCGCCGGGTTCAGGCTGCGCAGCTCGACGCGGCGGGCGGAACGGCGAGCGAGCTGCTTGGTCATCACTTCGCCGCGCAGGGTGCGCACCACCACGCGGTCGCCGCGGCGGATCGGCGCGGCCGGCGAGACGATCACCATGTCGCCGTCGCGGAACACCGGCTCCATCGAATCGCCGCTGATCTCCAGCGCGTAGGCGTTGGGATCGCCGATCTCGGGCAGCGAGACCTCGTCCCAGCCGCCGCCGACCGGGTAGCCGCCATCGTCGAAGAACCCGTCGCCGCCGGCCTGGGCAAAGCCGATCAGCGGGATGCGCCGCGGGGCGTTGCGGGTGGCACTGTTGGAGGCGAGCGCGCGGGCGCCAGACACCAGCGCGGTGAAAGCCTCCAGGCTGGCGCCGGTGGCGTCCAGCACCTTGGCGACGCTCTCGGTGCTGGGCCAGCGGGCGCGGCCATCCGGCATACGGCGCTTCGAGCGGTTGAAAGTGGTGGGATCCAGCCCGGACCGCTTGGCGAGGCCCGAGGCCGACAGCCCGTTCTCTGCGGCAAGCGTATCCAGCGCGCGCCAGATGTCGTCATGCTTCATGCACGTGGGTCCTGTGGGCGGCGAATCGACGAAACCATAGTGTCCTAGGATTCCTGGCGGAATGGAATAGGAAACTTAACCGCATGAGCAGAACACGGTCCTAGTGAGAAAAAGCGGCATCCCGCCGATAGCCTGACCCCTCGCGCTGCCGGCGTCGCGCAGCGTCAGACCGCACATGTCAGCCGAATATTGCCAAAGCTGTCGAGCGTGGCATCGATGCCTCGCGGCACGAGGCACGTCGCGTCGTATTCCTGTATGATCAGAGGACCGGTGCGCGGCCGCGAAGCCAATCCGGCGCGGTCGATCACCGGTGTATCCGCCCAGCCGATACCGGGGAACCAGGCCTGTCGGCTAACGGGAATCGGGATCGAACGGGGCGGAATGGCTTCCGGTAGGCGCGGTCGCTCGGCCATGCCGCGCGCGATGACCGAGAGACCGATCAGTTCCACCGGTTCATCCGGAGGCGCACGAAAGCCGTAGTTGCGTTCGTGCTCCTCGCCGAACAGTTCGGCGAAGTGGGGCGGAAATCCGCTATCGGGCAGCCGCACCTCGATTTCGCTTGACTGCCCGACATAGCGGGCCTGGGCGGCGAGGCGGAACTGCTGCCGCTTCGATGGAAAACCGTCGCGCGTCAGCCGCTCCGCGCCGATTGCGATGAGCTCGTGCAGCACCGTCGCGATGCGCGCCTGGTCGGCGTCATCGACGTGCATGCGCAGGCTGCGGGTCGCATGATGCTCGGTATCGGCAACCAGCAGTCCGAACGCGCTGAATACGCCCGGCAGCGGCGGCACGATCACGCGGGCGATGCCAAGCTCGGCGGCGATCGCGGCAGCGAACAGCGGACCGTTGCCGCCGAATGCCAGCAGCGCAAACTGGCGAGGATCACGCCCGCGCTCCACCGACACCGCGCGGATCGCGCGCATCATCGAGGCCGATGCCAGTCGCAGCATGCCGTACGCCGCTTCCTCGACCGATCGATGCAACGGCTCTGCCAGCGATCGTGCGATCGCCGCACGCGCCGCATCCGCATCGAGTCTCAGCACGCCGCCGACCAGGCCGGCCGGATCGAGATAACCGAGCGCGAGGTTGCAGTCGGTGATGGTCGGCTCGGTGCCGCCGCGTCCGTAGCACACCGGCCCGGGTTCGGCGCCCGCGCTGTCCGGTCCAACCTTCGGCGCACCACCTGCATCGAGCCGGCAGATTGATCCACCGCCCGCGCCCACCTCGGCCAGGTCGATGGCTGGCAGCTTCAGCAGATAGCCTGCGCCGACCAGCAATCGCGATCCCGCCATTACACCGGCGCCGACCTCGAGCGCTTCGCTGCGCAGCACCTCGCCATTCTCGACCAGGCCCGCCTTTGCCGTGGTGCCGCCCATGTCGAATGTGATGACGCGCGGTTCATCGAGCCGCACTGCCAGCGCCGCGCCACCCACGACGCCGGCGGCCGGACCGCTTTCGATGATGTGCGCTGGCGCAATGGCGGCAAACTCGGCTGATGCCAGCCCGCCGTTCGACTGCATCAACTGCAGCGGCGCCGCAATGCCGAGTTCGCGCAGCCGCGCGGCCAGCGAGGTAACATAGGCGCGCACCACCGGCTGCACATAGGCGTTGATCACCGTCGTGCTGGTACGAGGGTATTCCTTGATCTCCGGCAGGATCTCGTGGCTGATGGAAATCGCCACCTCGGGCAGCGCCGCGCGTACCGCATCGGCCACCGCGCATTCGTGGGCCGGGTTGGCGTACGAGTGCAGCAGGCAGATCGCGATGCTCTGCACGTGTTCCCGGCGCAGCATGTCGATCGCGGCCGCGACGCTGACGGCATCGAGCGGCAGCGCAACCGAGCCATCCGGACGCAGCTTCTCGATCACCTCCAGTCGCAGCCGCCGCTCCACCAGCGCAGGCGGCTTGGTCCAGTGCAGGTCGTACAGCACCGGCATGCGCAGGTCGCGAATCTCCAGGATGTCGCGAAACCCCTTGGTGGTGATCAGCGCGGTGCGCGCGCCCTTACGCTCCAGGATCGCGTTGGAACCGATTGTCGTGCCGTGCAGCACGTCCGTCACGGACCGATCGTGCGTCGCCAACAGAGCGCGCAGGCCGTCGATTATGCCCTCACTGTAATCCTGTGGCGTGGAAGCGACCTTGCGCGTGACCACGCGACCGTCACCGGAAATGGCAACAAGGTCCGTGAACGTGCCGCCGATGTCTATGCCGATGCGCTGCGCCATACCCCTGACCGCATGTCCGTTTCGCTGGTCAGTCGACTATGCCGGGCGCTTCAGGCGCGGTCGAGCGCCATCCGGATGCACTGCGCGAGGTCGCCGCGCCGGTACGGCTTCAGCAGCAGCGGCACATCGGGCCGGTCGCTGCCGGGGCGGTGCATGTTCGCGTAGCCCGATGTCACCAGCGCCTTCAGTCCGATCCGAATGGCGCGCGCCTGGTTGATCAGCTCGAAGCCGTTCATGCCGCCCGGCATCACCACGTCGCTGAACAGCAGGTCGATCGCTTCGCAGCCCTGCACGATGCCGAGTGCCGACGGCCCGTCCGCCGCGGTCAGCACCCGGTAGCCGAGGTCGCTGATCGTCGCGACCGCGAGTTCCAGCACCTCGGCATTGTCCTCGACGACCAGTACCGTCTCATGGCCGGTGGGCGTCGCACTCGGCATCCCGGTATCGCCGTCGCTCACCTGCCGTACGGCGTCGCACCGCGGCAGATAGAGGCGGAACGTCGTCCCTGTCCCTGGAATGGAGTCGATCACCACGTGGCCGCCCGACTGCTTGATGAAGCCGTAAACCTGGCTGAGCCCAAGGCCGGTACCCTTGCCGACCTCCTTCGTGGTGAAGAACGGTTCGAATGCGTGCATGGCGACGTCGGGATCCATGCCGATGCCGGTATCGGTGACGCGCACCATCACGTAGGCGCCGGCAGTGAGATCGGGCGAGCGGCGCGCCTCAATCGCGTCGATCACGACGTTGCCGGTGGCGATCTCCAATTTGCCACCGAGCGGCATCGCATCGCGGGCATTGACGACAAGGTTGAGGATCGCCGCCTCGAACTGCGACGCATCGATCCGCGAGGGCCAAAGGTCACGTTCGAAGGTCAGGTCAAGAACGTTCGTTTCGCCCAAAGCCCGTCGCAGGAATGGCTCGCAGGCAACCAGCACCTCGTCGAGCGAGACGATATCGAGCGTGAACGTGCTGCGGCGGGCAAATGCGAGCAGTTGTTGGGTGAGCTTCGTCGCGCGGCTGGTCGCAGTCTCGGACGCATTCAGCAGTCGCAGGATCTTTGCCCGTGGCAGATCGCCGCCCGCATCGAACGCCAGTCGGATCATCTCCACGCTGCCGACGATGACCGCGAGCAGATTGTTGAAGTCGTGGGCGATGCCGCCGGTGAGCTGGCCGACCGCCTCCAATTTCTGGGTGTGCCACAGCACCTCCTCGGTCTTGCGGCGCTCGGCGCTCTCGATCTCCAGCTGGCGGTTGGCCTCGGTGAGCTCGCGAGTACGTTCGGCGACCAACAACTCCAGGCTCTCATTCATACGGCGCAGGGCCTGCTCCGCGCCGCGCATCCGCAGCAGCGCCTGCGCGGTGGCCAACAGCTCCTCCGGTTCGATGGGTTCCACGAGGAAGCCATCCGCGCCGCCCTCCAGCGCCAACGCGCGATCATGTGAGCTGGTGACCGCGGCGGACGTTTGCAGCACCGCGATGCCGGGATGCGCAGCCTTCATGCGCCGGCTTATCTCGACCCCGTCCACGTCCGGCAGCATCACGTCCAGCAGGACCAGATCCGGGGCCAGTGCAGAACATAGCTCGATTGCCGCCATGCCGGTCGAGGCTTCGGCGACACGATAGCCGTGCTTGCGCAATACATGCGCCTTCAGATAGCGACCACCGTCATCGTCATCGACGACAAGTATGTTGGCGTTGCTGTCGTTCATCCGCTACCAACGGTCGCATCGACCCGCAGCACGCCACGGATGGCATCGATCAGGACGTCGGATGCAAGGTCGGATTTCGACAGGATCAGCGAAGCACCGTGCAGCGAGGCGCGTTCCTCCGGCTGCAGTATCGCCGAAGTCAGCACGATGACCGGCAGATCGGCGAGCGAGGTGTCCGTCCGCAGGTGTCTCAGCACCTCGAATCCACTCATCCCGGGCATGTTGAGGTCTAGCAAGACGACGTCCGGGCGTTGTTCAACGAGACGATCCATTGCGATCCGTCCGCCAGCGGCGATCCAAAGACTATAATGTGTACGCGGCAAGAGCTGTCGGACCAGGTAGTGGGTCACCTCTTCGTCATCGACCAGCAACACCTTCGTGAGCGAATGGCGTCCTGTCACACGATCGAGTACGTCGATCAATCTTTCGCCATCCACCGGCTTGGCCAGATACTCGTCTGCGCCGAGATGTGCTGCCTTGCGCGCCTCGCCGGTGGAGGACGTGACGATCAACGGAATGTCGGCGCTCGCTTCCTGGTCGCGCAGCTCCAACAGAAGCCGCCAGCTCTCGTCGCCCAGCAGTATGATGTCGAGCAGAATGGCCTCCGGCTTCACCGTCTGCATCACGCGCCTGGCATCACGCACCGAACGGGCGTGCAACGGTTGATAGATTGAACCCGCAAGCAGCCGTTCGATCGCCAGCGCATCCGCCGGATCGTCTTCCACCAAGAGCACCGGAATGCGACCGTCATCCAGCGTCCAGTTCTGTTCGGTATCCAGCGACTCGCCGGTGTGATAGATTCGTGGCACCGTCACGGAGAATGTCGAGCCTTCGCCGGGCGTGCTTTCGACGTCAATTCTTCCACCGAGCAACTCGGCCAGCTTCTTTGCCAACGGCAATCCGAGGCCGGTGCCTTTCACTCGGCCTTGCAGCCGATGCGCAACCTGGCCGAATTCCTGGAAGATGATCTCGATGTCACTGGCGGCGATGCCGATGCCGGTGTCGCGCACGTGCAGGCTCACCGTGTCGGCGAGAGGATCTGCGGTCGCCCAAACGCGCACTTCCCCACGTTCGGTGAACTTGATCGCATTGGAGATGAAGTTGCGCAGAATCTGCGACACTTTCCCTTCGTCGGTGTCCAGCGGCGGTACGTCGCGCGGGTCTTCGAATACCAGCGCGACCCCGTCGCCGACCAGCAGCGGCCGCAACATGCCGCGCAGCGCGCCGAACAACGAGGCGGCGGTGAATGGCGAGGCAACGACCACAGTCTTGCCCGCCTCGACCTTGGCAAGGTCCAGCAGGTCGTCAACCAGCTCGGTCAGGTTCTCCACCGCTTTGCGGATGAAGCGGATCTGCGTCTCCTGCTCTGCTGTCAGTTCGCCGTCGCTGCGCGCCAGCAGCAGCCGTGACAGCGCCAGGATCGAGTTGAGCGGGGTACGGAACTCGTGGCTCATATGCGAAAGGAATTTCGATTTCAGCTCGTCCGCGCGACGCAGATGGTCGGCGCGTTCGTCCAGTTCGGCATACAGGGCAACCACGCCGCGGTTGGTGTCCTGCAGCTCCTGATTGACTTGCTGGAGGTCCTCCTGTCGCGACTGCAGCTCTTCGAGCTGAAGCAGAATCTGCTGATTTTGCCGGCCGATTTCCGCCATGGCGTTGGCCGGACCGTCCAACGCGAGGGCGTTCATGATGCGGGCAAGCAAAGCCGGTGTCATGGTCGGCGCCCGTCGCGGCAGCGTCTTGCCCATCGTCACCGTCGTGCCATCGCCGGGCTTCGACTGGATATCGAACGCGTCCATCAGTCGCCGTGCGCCGAGCAGTCCGACGCCCATTCCGGTCGCGGATTTGTGCGAACCGGCCAACACCGCAGGCAGGTCAGCGATGCCGGGACCGCGGTCGCGCACCACGACCACGAAGCTCTGTCCCCCCGGCTCGCCGGTCAGACGGAATTCGATGATGCCACCCCGCGCGTACTCGTAGGCATTGCGGGCAATCTCCGAGACCGCGGTGGTGATGCGCGTCTGATCCTGCGCGTCGAACCCGATCAGTTCCGCGAGCCGCCGCGTCCGGCCACGGACCAGCACGATGTCTGTCTCGACGGCGATGGCTATCTGCAGCAGCCGGGTGTCCATGCGCTTCCCTACATCGCCGACCGGATCGCGACCACCGAGGCATCATCGCGGCCCCGCCGGTGATCGCGCAGCAGCACGCCGGCGATCAGCGAGGGATGCTGGGCGGCGAGCCCCGGGTAGCTGGCGAGATCCCAGCGGCTGGTCAGACCATCGGAATGCAGAATGACCAGCGGATCGCCGGTGAAGTCATAGGTGAATTCCCGGATGCGCGGTGCCACGTGCCCTGCCGTGCCGTTGTGCGAAACCATGTGACGCGGCTTTCCCGCGTTGACCAGCACGGCGCTGATATTACCCACCCCGACGAAGCGGACGACGCGCGCGGCGGTGTCGATCCGCGCCACCGCCAGAGCGCCGCCGCGCGTCGGCGCAAGCGCACGATGCATCCGTTCGACGAGGTCTTCGCATGCCACGTGGGCATTCTGCGAGAACGTACGTATGGCGGTCTCCGCTGCACGCGCCGCTTCGATTCCGTGACCGGAGCCATCGACCAGCATGATGGTGTGGCCGTTCACCGAGTTCTTCCACGTCCAGTTGTCACCGCACACCGGCTCGTTCGGATATGGTGCAAGCGCGGCACCCATCAGCGTCCGCGTGCCTGGCGGAGGGCGTTCGATGAAGCGGACCATGATCGCGCAGCCCTGGCCGGATTGCGAATAAATCGAGACGGTGTCCGCAAGCCGCGCGACCGCACCCAGCCCATTGCCGGGACTGCCGGCGGTCGAATAGCCGTCTCGCATACAGCGGTCGGCATCGGTTATGCCGGGGCCACGATCCAACGCCATCAGCTCCAACCCCGTGCCGTCGGCGTCGTCGCATTCGATGGCATGAATAGAGCCGCCGCCGCCATGCTTCAGCAGATTGGTGGCGAGTTCAGTGACAACGATCGCCACCTGATCGATGCGTCCGCGCGGTAGCCCGATGCGACCGGCAAGAGCGCTGACCAGCCGGCGGGCCTCGGCAACCTGGCTCGGATCGGTAACAGCGGTGAACACGCTAGGTCCAACGCGCCAGAGTGACGACGGTGCCCTGACCCGGCGTGGAGCGGACTTCAAACTCGTTGGAAAGGCGTTTGGCGCCGCCGAGACCGAGGCCCAGCCCGCCACCGCTGGTGTAGCCATCCTTCATTGCCAACGTGAGGTCAGCGATGCCTGGCCCCTGGTCGGCAAAGGTCAGGCGCACGCCGCGACGCCGGCCGTTGGCGACCACTTCGATACGCAGCGTGCCGCCGCCGCCGTAATCGAGCGTATTGCGACCGATCTCGCTCGCCGCAGTGACAAGCTTGGTCTGCTCCACCAGGCTGAAGCCGGCGGAAACAGCGCGCACCCGGACGGCCTGGCGCACCCTCACCACGTCATCCGAGGTGCGGATCGGCATCGTTTCATCGGATTCGGTCAGCATCGTCACGTTCGGGGCTGTCGATGATGCGCCGGATCAGCGTGAGGCCCTTGTCCACATTCAGCGCGGTGCGCACTCCGGTGAGGCCGAGGCCGAGCTCTACCAGCGTGATCGCCACCGCCGGACGCATGCCGACGACAACGGTGACCGCGTCCAGCACGCGCGACATCGCGGCGATGTTGTTCAGCATGCGGCCAATGAAGGAGTCGACGATTTCCAGGGCCGAGATGTCGATCATCACGCCGCGCGCGCGATCGGCGACGATGCGCTCGGTCAGGTCGTCCTGAAGCGCGAGCGCCAGCCGGTCGTGCATATCCACCTGGATCGACACCAGCAGGCAGTCGCCGATCTTGAGGATGGGAATTTCGCCCATCCGCTATGCCCTCGGCGTGACAGGTTGCTGGCGGTCGATGACTGTCTTGCCCGCGCGCCGCAAAGCCAGCGCCAGCGCATCCGCCATGGTCGCCTTGGACACCACGTTCAGCTCGAGGCCGAGATGCACAATCGTCTGGGCGATCTGTGGGCGGATGCCGCTCAGGATACAGTCGGCACCCATCAGGCGGGCGGCTGAGATGGTCTTGATCAGGTGCTGTGCCACCAGCGTATCGACCGTCGGCACGCCGGTGATGTCGATGATGGCGATTTCGGCCCCCGAGGTGACGATGCGCTCCAGCAGGCTCTCCATGACGATCTGCGTGCGTGCGCTGTCGAGGGTGCCGATCAGGGGCAGAGCCAGGATCCCGTCCCACAGCTCGACCACGGGAGTCGACAATTCCAGCAGCTCCTGCTGCTGGCGCGTGATGACGCCCTCGCGAATCCTTGCGTAGGATTCGATGGTATAGAGCCCCAATCGATCGATCAGGCGGCTGGCGGCCCAGGTCTCGCTGACGAGTTGATCGGCGTCGGACGCGAATTCACGGCGCAGCAACGCAAACAGCGGTTCTTTCAAAGAGAGGACGAAGACGGCGGTCTCGCTCGGGCTGAACCCCTGCACCGCGCGGTCTCGCGACAGGTCGTCCAGCACCTCGCGCAGCGGTTGCCACTCGGGAGCCTGGATATCGTCAATCTGGACGATCACGCTGGAACGACGGAGTTGATCAAGGAAGCGCCTTGCCAACTCGGCGGTTTCAGCTTCCCGGTGGGCATCGCCGAGTCTGGCGTCTCGCTTCTGGCAGACCAGCCACTCGGCCAGCAATCCTTGGTGGTGCTGGTCGATCAGCGAGAGAATAACGTGCTGGTGTTCGCTCATTCAGTGTCCTTGATCGGCAAAATGCCGCAACATTGTGGCCGACCGTGCGGTGGCGCGCAAAGTAAATGGCACTGGGCCCTTGCGCGACCGGCGGTGCCTCCATAAGGATAGGCGCTCGCTAATGTGATGGCTTTGCCTTGGCATGACCGGAACCGCGTCACCAGGTCCGACCTCTGAGCAGGTTCACATCCTCGTGGTCGACGATGATCCGACCCTAGGCGAAGCGCTGTGCCGGGTGTTGAACCGACAGGGGTATGTGACCACCGCGGCGACAGGTTTCCGCGCGGCGCTGGAAATTCTTGAAAGCGAACGGCGTATCGACCTTTTGTTGGTGGACATCGTGATGCCGGACGGGGTCAACGGCCTCGCATTGTCGCGCATGGCGCGGCTGCGCCGGCGCGAACTGAAGGTACTGTATATGACCGGCTACAGCATTCCTGGTATCGAGCGCGAAGCGCTGGGGCCGATCCTGCACAAGCCGGTCGACGACCAGGTGCTGTTCGAAGAGATCACCCGGTTGTTGCTGCCGTAACGCCTATGCCGGTCCGTGCCAGGCCACGTCCGGCAGCCGGGTCCGAGTCGTCCTGAGCGTCGCCCGCAGCGCCTCGGTTGCCGCCCCGTCGATCTCCGGCGGGTCGCCGCGCGCCACCACGCCGTAGTCGCGCGCCGCGCCTTCGATCGTTACCAGCCCATCGCGCAGGTCTTTCGCCACCGGCGCCAGGTCGCGCTCCAGCGCTTCGCCCCAGCCGCCGGCGCCTGGCAGATCGTGGCGGAACAACTGGCCCTTGCGCAGCGTCATCGTCAGTTTCGCATGCAGCTTCTGCTCGGTCGGGAGCCCGGGATCCAGCATGTTGCGCCCCGCCGCGCCCGGGCCACCACCTTGCAGACCGTATGGCCGATGCGTCTGGCGATCGGCGCGCACCTGCAGGATCCCCTCATCGGCCAGCATCCGCCAGGTCTTGCGCTGCGACATGCCGCCGCGGAACTTTCCGGCGCCGCCGGTGTCGGGCACGAATTCGTAGTCCAGCACTTCAAGCGGATTCTCTGCTTCGATCACCTCCACGGAAAAGCTCGCCATGTTGGCGAACATCGAGGTGTTGCCATCGAGCCCGTCGGCCCACGGCCGCCCACCCCAGCAGCCGGACAGGAAATCCACGTAGATGAACGGCTGCAGCGCCTTGTCGTAGCCGCCGATCGTGATGCCGGTGTTGCCGCCTTCACTCGCCGCGATCACCCGATCCGGATACAGCTTCGCCAATGCTCCGAAACAGCAGTCCACTCCGCGAAACCCGGTCAGCCCGCGCGCCGCGCACGCCGCCGGCAGCTTGCCGTTGGTGATCGTGCCGGACGGCGCGATCACCTTGATCGGACGGAACACGCCATCGTTGTTCGGCATGTTGATCGACAGCACCGACTTCACCGCGGTGAAGCTCATCGCCGCAGTGTAGCTCCAGGTGTTGTTGATCGCGCCCTTCACCTGCGGCGCGCTGCCGGTCCAGTCGACCTCCATCGCATCGCCGCGCTTGCGCACCGTGCAGACCAGGGGGATCGGCTTGCCGACATCGATCTGGTCGTCGTCGATCCAGTCGGTGAACGTCGCCTCGCCATCCGGCAGCTCCGCCAGGCAGTGCCGGGTGAGCCGCTCGGAGTAGTCCATGGTGGCGCCCATCAGCGCAACGACATCGTCGGCGCCGTAGCGCGCCACCAGGTCGGCCATGCCGCGCGCGGCGATCTCGCAGGCGGCTAGCTGGCTGCGGATGTCGCCCAGTACGCGTCCCGGCACGCGCACGTTGCGATCGATCATGCGGAACAGCGTGGTGTTCGCCCGGCCGCGCTCATACAGCTTCAGCGGCGGGATGCGCAGGCCCTCGGCATAGATCTCGGTGCTGTCGGAGGCATTGGACCCTGGCACGCGCCCGCCGACATCGGTGTGGTGGCAGATCGTCGCGGCGTAGGCGATCGGCTTGCCGCCGGCGAACAGCGGCTTGAAGATAAAGATGTCCGGCAGGTGCATCCCGCCGTCATAGGGGTCGTTGTTGATCAGGATGTCGCCCTCGGCTATATCGTCGCCGAAATGTCGCAGCACCGCCTGCAGCGCCACCGGGATCGAACAGAGATGCCCGGGCAGGGCGAGGCCCTGTGCCGCCAGCCGCCCCTGCGCGTCGCACAGCGCCGCACTGTAGTCCATGATGTTCTTCAACACGCCCGAATAGGCGGTTCGGTAGATCGTCAGCACCATCTCGTCGCCCAGTGCGGCGATGGCGTTGCGGAACAGTTCTTCGGTGATCGGATCAGACTTGTTCATGGGTCCCATCGGACCACCGATGACCGCCCTGGGCAATGGACTTCGCCGCGGCGGCGCGGTAGATGACGCGCCGGAACAATCGGGGTGCGGCCATGCAGACAGCTCCGCTCGATCCGCCGCCGCTGTTGCAGGCTGGATGCGTCGAGTTTCCCGTGCATCACATGCGCGGCGGCACATCGACCGGGCTGGTGATCTCCGAGCACTGGGCACCGCGCGAGCAGCACCTGCGCGAGGAGCTGCTGCGCCATCTGATGGGCTTGCCGCTGGAAGGCACACGCGCCGGCAACAAGCAGATCACGGGACTCGGGCGGATCGTGCCGACCGGCAACAAGGTGTTCTTCGCCCGGCTGGAAGAAGACGGGAACCAGCGACGCATCGTCAGCACCTTCGCCCAGCTTGCCGCCGACAAGGCAGCGATCGACTGGAGCGTCAACTGCGGCAACATGACCGCCGCGCTGCCGCTCTGGGCACTCGATACCGGACAGGTGGAGTCGGTTGGCGCCAGCGATGCATTCGAGATCGACATCTTCAATACCAACACCGGCGTGACCGCAGGGTCACGCATGCGGGTCGCCGCCGACGGCAGGTTCGTCATGGCGGAAATTCCTGGTGTGGACGGCGCGTTTCCCGGCGTGGATTTGTTCCTTGCCAACCCTGTGGGCGCCAAGACCGGTCGTTTGCTGCCGACCGGCCGGCCGGCGGATGAGGTGGCCGGCTACGCGGTGTCCTGCGTCGACGTGGCAGTGCCAATGGTGATCGCGCGCGCAGTCGATTTCGGCAAGACGGCGCACGCGACGATCGAGGACCTGGAGGCCGATCGCGACTTCATGGCGGCGCTGCGCAAGGTGTGGGTCGAGGCCGGCCTGCGCATGGCGCTGAAGGGCGGCGGGCGGCGGATGACGGCAGATGAACTCGCCGAGAGCGAGACGATCCCCAAGGTGTGCATAATCGGGCCAGCCCAGGGCGCGGGGCATATCGCCGTGCGCTACTTTACGCCGCAGGCGGGGCATCGCTCCCTGGCCGTGTCCGGCGGCTGCTGCCTGGCGGCGGCGGCACTGATCCCCGATTCCGTTGCCCATGCGCTCGCGCGCGGTCTGCCGACCGTTGGCAGCTCGTTCGGTGAGGTCGATGTCGGGATCGAGAACCCGGCCGGCGTGCTGGAGGCAACCATCGAGGCGCGGCTGACGGCGTCAGGGCTCGAGGTGAGGAAGGCGGCCTATCGGCGCACCACGCAGATCCTGTTGCGCGGGCATGTGCCGCTGTATCGCGCGTCCGATGCGTTGCGCAACGAGTTGCAGACAGCGTGTCGGTGAACCGATGGGTTTCGCTGCGCTGAACCCATCCTACCCGGCGGCGCGTACCCGTAGGATGGGTTGAGCGCAGCGAAACCCATCAGGCGAACCAGTCAAGCGATCCCAGCAACAGCCCCGGAGCCTCTCGAAGCTGGGTCGGAAGCCGTGTGCGCTGATCGCCGCATGCCCGAGGCGCACAAGGTCGCTCGCTTCGTCGGTGCGACCGGCGGGGCGGTCGCCAATCGTTAGGAGGTCCGTCGTCACTGAATTCGAGCACCGTCAGGTTGGCAAGCGGCAGGATCCCCATGGCTCATGGATCCTCGATCAGATCGAACAGTGCCTCGCCGGATGGCGGCACAGTCAGGCCGGCGGCCGCCGCAGTCAGTTCGCGCATCGCAACGCTGGCGCGGAATCGCTCGAGATCGGCCAGGCTGTCCCACAGCGTGACCACCTGATAGTCGTGCGCCGCGCCGTGTTCGTGCAGTCGCCAGATGCCGCGACATCCTGGCTGACGCCGCATGCCGGGAAATCCGACGTCGCGCGTGAAGCGCAACCAGTCGTCCAGCCCCCCCGGCACAACATGCATCGTCAACACGCGAACCAGCATCGCACCATCCTCTCAGCCAGGCCGCGCCAGACGCGTTCGGTCGCCGTGCAGTATGACGACGCGGTCACCCTTGCGGAAGGCGGCTGCGTTCGACTGCACGATCGACAGCGTGGCGCCGTCGTCAGCGCGGACGATGAATTCCACCATCGCCCGATTGTCGTCACCCTGGCCGCTGCCATCGGTGAGCAGCGCAGCGCGCAGGGGCTCCACATCGGCGTGCGGCTCCACCGCGCGCATCGACAGAATTGTGCCCGTGCCGACCGGCGTTGGCTGCACGGCCGGTGTCGGCGTGCTGGCAGGCGCGCATCCGGCAATGCCGGCCAACATCACCAGACTCAGCAGATATCTTGCCAACCGCAACGTTCCCACCTTCGCCGCCCGCCGCCACCAACGTAGTCCGCATCGGTGTGACTACGAAACACGTGTTATCGCGAGTGGCACGACGCGGCGTCGCCAAATCCGTGATCCGAGATGATCTTGCCTCGAACAGCGATCTGCGATAAGGGCTTAAGAACGATTCCTGCCTGCCTACCTGAGCGACGGCCGTCCGGCCGTCGTGCCCTCCGGCTATTTCGGCCGCGCCACGACGACGGGAGGTCTGCCTCGGATGATGCGCCAAAACCGTTCGGTTTACCCGCAAGCCGCCGTACTGCGCGGCATCTGCAGCCTGACGCTGCTCGCGCTGTTGGCGGCCTGCGCCGGCCAGGGAGCGCACACCAGCGCCTCGCTGGAGGCGGCGCGCTATGCCGCGCATGCCCGCGGCAACTACAAGCCGCCAGGCCCGCCCGAGGACCCCTGGGGGCCGTACATCCGTGAGGCCAGCAACCGGTTCGATGTGCCGGACCTCTGGATCCGCTCGGTCATGCGCGTCGAGTCAGGCGGCAACGAGTACCGGAACGGCCAGTTGATCACCTCGGGCGCCGGCGCCATGGGGCTGATGCAGGTGATGCCTCAGACCTACGACGAGCTACGCGGCCGCCACGATCTCGGCGACGATCCATACGATCCGCACAACAACATTCTAGCCGGCACCGCCTATCTGCGCGAGATGTACGACATCTACGGTTCGCCCGGCTTTCTGGCCGCGTACAACGCGGGGCCGTGGCGGCTCGACGACTATCTGAGCAACAACCGGCCGCTGCCGGATGAGACGCGGCGCTATGTAGCGATGATCGGTCCCAATATCGTCGGGGTCTATCCGAACAAGCGCTCGCCTGCCGAAGACTATGCCATGAATGCGCTCCCGACCGACATTCCGCGGGGGACGCGCTACGGCCGCGCGGTGCAGCTTGCCAGCAGCCGCGGCGGCGGCCGCGCGCCGACGCGGGGACCGGTGGAGGTGGCGCAGCTGCCCGAGCCGAGGCGGACGGAGCCGGAGCCGCTGCCGCAGCAATACGCACTGGCCACGCCGCCGCCGTCGCGCGGTGGATTCCGGCTGATCCAGTCGGCCGTGGCGGAGCCGATCGCGATGCGTCACGGCGGGTCGCCGACCGGCCACTGGGCGATTCAGGTCGGCGCCTATTCCAATGAGAGCCTGGCCCACGCCGCACTCGGCTCCGCGCGCGAGCACGCAGCGGCCGAACTCGCGGTGGCGCACACCTCGGTGTCCGGCGTGCATCAGGGACACGCACAGCTTTATCGCGCGCGCTGGACCGGGCTGTCGCGTGAAGCCGCGGTGCAGGCCTGCCAACGCCTCGCGCATGGCCGCACGAGCTGCATGGTGCTGTCGCCGGAGTCGCAGCTGTAGTTCTGCGACACATACGGATGGTGCATGGCCTTCCTTGTCATTCCCGCGCAAGCGGGAATCCAGGAGCACCAGCACGGCCTTAGCCCTGGGTTCCCGCTTGCGCGGGAATGACGTGACGTGCGGCGCCTGCGAATCATCCGACTGCACCTCAGCGCTGACGAATTGATCTGCCTCGCCTGTCGTCGCCCACAGTGGTAGGATGCTGCCAGCCGGGAGCTGTTCGTCGTGTCGGTTGCCATGGCGTCGGAGCAAACAAGGCGGAAGCTGATCGCCGTGCTGTACGCCGACATGGTCGGTTACAGCCGCCTCATTGGTCTGGATGACGCAGGGACCCTGGAACGTCTGCGGGCCTTGCGCGGTGCCCTGATCGACCCGGCCATCGACGAGCACGGCGGCAGGATCGCGCAGACGGGCGGCGACTCTCTTTTGGTCGTGTTCGACAGCATCGATGGGGCGGTACGCTGTGCCGTGAAGGTGCAGCAGCAGATTCCGATCCACGACGCCGGCCAGTCCCCCGATCGATCGATCCGATTTCGCATCGGGATCAACATCGGCGACGCGATTGCAGACGGGACGGACCTACACGGGGATGCGGTGAATGTTGCGGCGAGGCTGCAGGCCGAGTGCCCGCCCGGTGCCATCTGCGTCACGCGGGCAGTACGCGATCATGTGCACGGGCGGCTCGATCTCGTATTCGCGGGGCTCGGGACGCTCAATCTGAAGAACATCAGCCACCCAGTTGAAGCTTACGTCCTACAGCTTGATGGTGGCGCGACCATTCCCGGATCCGCCGAGAGGTCGCGCGCGCACGGCACGTCCGACATCCTGCCTGCGCGGGATAAGCCATCGATCGCCGTATTGCCCTTCGACAACCTGAGCGGCGACCCCGACCAGCAGTATTTTGCCGACGGCCTGACCGAGGACATCCTCACCGCGCTGGCACGCTTCACCCAACTGATAGTGATCGCCCGCAATTCCACCTTCGTCTACAAGGGTCGTAGCGTCAGCATCGCCGATGTCGGACGCGATCTGAACGTTCGCTACGTGCTCGAAGGCAGCGTGCGCCGGTCTGGGGATAGGGTGCGTGTCGCCGCCCAGTTGATCGAGGCAGCGACATCGGCGCATCTGTGGGCGGAACGCTACGACCGCGCGATGACCGATATCTTTGCGCTGCAGGATGAGATCACCGAGCGGATCGTAACCACTCTGGTGAGCAATATCGAACGCAGCATCATCGAGCAGACACGACGCAAGCCGCCTGGTTCGCTTGGCGCCTACGAACTTTTCCTGCACGGCCGTGAGCAGCGCAACGCCTCGCGATACGAGGGAATGCTGGCTGCCGAAGCGCTGTTCGAGCAGGCGGTCGCACTCGATCCCGGCTTCGCATTGGCGCATGCGGAACTCGCATATATTCAATACGTCTATGTGACCTGGCGGGTTGCTCCGGAGCAGAGGGACGCGCAGTTGAGCAAGGGCTTCGCCAGCGCCCGTCGCGCGCTTGCGCTCGAAGCGTCCTTGCCGCTGGCCAACCGCGTTCTCGGCATCCTGCACTTGCGCGCGCGCGAGCATGCGGATGCTGTGGCCTGGTCGCGGCGTGCGGTCGCGCTCAATCCTGGCGAGGCTGAAAGCTATGCCTGGCTGGCCAATGTTCTGTCCTATGTGGGACGATCCGCCGAGGCGCTGGAGCAACTCGAGCATGCGAGACGGCTTGATCCGCTGCACCCGCCACTGTGGGACTTTTATATCGGCCGCGCGCTGGTGCATCTGGGGCGTTACGAGGAAGCACTCCCCTGGCTGGAAGCTTGTGCGCGGCGAGCACTGACTTTTGGCCACTGGCGACGTTACCTTGCCGCGGCGTTGGCGCAGTTGGGGCGGCTGGACGAGGCGCGCACGGCCCTGCCGGATGCGACAGCGACGCAAGCTTATGTATCGATCGGAGAGATTCGCGGCTCGGATTCATATTTGGAAGGCACCGAGTTTGACCGGTTGATCGATGGGTTGCGCAAGGCAGGCCTTCCCGAATGATGCGTGGGGCAGCGGATTGGGCTCGACCGAGAGCATGCCTGACCGTCGGAAGCTGATCGCCGTGCTGTATGCCGACATGGTCGGCTACAGCCGCCTCATTGGTCTGGATGACGTAGGCACCCTGGAGCGGCTACGGACTTTGCGCGGTGCCCTGATCGACCCGGCCATCGACGAGCACGGCGGCTGGGTCGTGCAAACCGCGGGCGACTCATTGCTGGTGGTGTTCGATAGCATCGACGGGGCGGTGCGTTGTGCCGTGAAGATGCAGCATCAGATTCCGATCCACGACGCCGACCAGCCCCCGGACCGGGCCATCCGCTTTCGCATCGGGATCAACCTTGGCGACGCGATTGCCGACGGAACCGACTTGCACGGGGACGCGGTGAATGTCGCGGCGAGGCTTCAGGCCGAGTGTCCGCCGGGCGGCATCTGCGTCACGCGGGCAGTACGCGATCATGTGCAAGGGAGGCTCGGATTCGCCTTCGAGGCACTGGGGCCGCTTGACCTGAAGAACATCAGCCGCCCGGTTGAGGCGTTCGTCGTGAAGCCGGATGCCGCCGAACCGAAGTCCGCCAAAGGACATGATGCCGTGCCGCTGCCGGACCGGCCATCGATTGCGGTGCTGCCATTCCAGAACATGAGCGGCGACCCGGAGCAGGAGTATTTCGCCGACGGCATCGTGGAGGAGATCATCACAGCGCTGTCGCGGATATCGTCATTCCACGTCATCGGCCGCAATTTCCAGCTTCGCTTACAAGGGCAAATCCCCTGATGTCCGACAGGTCGGCAAGGAACTTGGCGCTCGCTACATTCTGGAGGGCAGCGTACGCAAGGCGGCCGCCCGCGTGCGGATCACCGGTCAGCTCATCGATGCGACCACCGGGGCGCATCTTTGGGCCGACCGGTTCGAGGGCGATCTGACGGACATATTCCAGCTTCAGGATCAGGTGACCGTCAGCGTGGTCGGCGCCATCGAGCCCACGGTTCGCGTGGCCGAGATCGAGCGGGCGCTGCGCAAACCGACCGAGAATCTCGAAGCCTATGATATGGTTCTTCGCGGCAGGTGGTGGACCTACCAGCCCACGCGAGAGGGCATCCTTGAAGAGGCTGTGCGTCTGTTTCGCCGTGCCATTGCGCTCGATCCGAATTATGCACTTGCCTACGCTCTGCTTGCTCGGACACAATTTATTTATGCAGCGTTCCACTTGAAGAATCCATCCGAGGACGAACTGGTTGAATACGCTGACCTCGCCAGGACCGCTGTGCGGCTCGGACAGACGGATCCGGAGGCGCTTTGCTTCGCTGCTCATATCATCGCCTTGCCTGGCGGCGATCTGACGGAGGGCATTGCCATCATCGACCGGGGGGCGCTAGCGCAGAACCCGAACTCCGCGGATGCGCTGGCGATCAGCGGCATGCTGCGTGCCTTTGCTGGCGACACCGAAATGGCGTTCCGTCACCTGAAGGAGGCCGATCGACTGGGTCCTCCGGGCGTGCGCATCATCACTAAGGCGTTCGGATTTTATTTGGCCAGTTTTGTGGATGGCGATTACGCGGGCGTGCTCGACTGGACCGCGCAGAATTTGCGTGAACATCCGACCAACACCGTGTCGTTGCGGTATCGGACGGCGGCTCTCGGACTGCTTGGGCGGCTGGATGAGGCCCGCCAGACTGCCGCTCGGCTGCTTGCCGTAAGCCCAGGGCTGACGATTGCGCGGTGTCGCCGGCATGTCGAAGTCGAGATGAAGAACCCATACAGACGACCCGGCGTCGCCGAAGCCTACTACGAAGGTCTCCGTCTGGCCGGCCTTCCCGAATGATTAACACCAACCGGCAATAAGAATAACGTACAATACCAGGGCTCGGTCTTTCGGCGCTTGGTACTACCTCTTCGCCCGCAGCGACACTCCTCCAGACTGAGACATTACCCGGCGGAGGCATTCGAGAAAATATTCCTTGACATCTGCCGCCACCTATGTTCTTGTTCCGTTCATGTCCGACGCGGCCGAAACCCCAACCCCGACCACCGAGCCCAGCCGCAGCGGCCGCCTGCTCAACCTGGTCCGCAAGCTGATCGACTACGGCCGCGAGCTTGCCGCCACCCTCCGCCAGCGCACCACGGCCGAACCCCTCTTCGCCATGGGTTGCTTCGGCACCACCGATCTCGCGCTGATCCTCGCGCGCATCGTCCGCGGCCTGCTCCTCGCCGACGCGCTCGAGGCCAGAGTGCTCCAGCGCGCTGCCCACCTGGACGCGGGACCGAGGCGCGGCAGGGCTCGATCCGCGCCCAGGGCACCTGCCGCCCCTCGCGCGTCCGAGGCCGATCCGCGTCTCGCGTGCCTGCCCACGGCGGCGGAGATCGCGGCCGAGGTCCGCCGCCGGCCGATCGGCGCCGTCATCGCCGATATCTGCCGCGATCTCGGTATCGTGCCGCGCCATCCACTGTGGCCGGACGTGCACCGGGCCATCATCAGGCACGCGGCAGCCTTGTCCGCCTGGTGACGGACCTCATCGACCGGTCGCTCTTCCCGGGTGGCTGGCCCCCGACCGCAGTCACCGCAGCCGCATTGCGCGGACCGACCTTGCGGTTCGAGGCACCAGGCGGCACCGGGCCGCCCTGAACCTGCCGCCTGACGATCGTGGCGTCACCCACGGAGCCAGCCCAGGCCGGCCCCGGCGTCCCGATTCGGCCAATGCCAACCGCGCTGAAAAGACCAGCTTCCCTTCTGTGTCCGCCGGTGCCTCCGCCGTCATGGCCGGGCGCAGGTGTGGTACGTCATTCTCTTTGCTGCTTGGTCTAACGCTGTTGAGCGGTTACCAGCTTTGCGTTGGCGGTGCGCGCGTCGGTGAACCCGCCAGCGACAAGTGCATCCAGATAGCGATCGGTCGCCGGCTGCAATGCATCGCGCCATAGCTTAAGCTGTGCTTCATCCGGAACGATGATCTCCTGCTCGGGGCCTGACGCCCCTTCGCGCACCGGCCGGTCCCACTTGTTCCACAGCAGGCCGAAGCGCGTGACCAGGCGCGCGCCCGACAGCTCGTCGATCGCCGCCTGGACATCCGCAGGCAGCGCATCGAATTTCTGCCGGTTCATCACCACGAAGAACGCCGAGGTGTAGAACGCGACATCGGTATGGTGCTTCATGGTGTCGTTGAAGCCAGGCAGGGGATTGCCCCAGTTGGTGACGATGCCGTCGATGCTGTGATCCTTCACCGCCGGCATGACGTCGTTCACCTGCAGGATCACCGGCGTCGCGCCAAGCGCCTGCAGCGCTGTCGCGACGGTCTGGTTGGGCGCGCGCAGCCGCTGATCCTTCAGGTCATCGGGCGCGATGATGCGCTTGTCGGCGGTGTGGATCAGGCCCGGGTTGTGCACGAACAGGGCGAGCACCTTGTGGTCCTTGTACTCTTCGCCAAGCACGCCGTCCTGGTAGAGACCCCACAACGCCCGCGAGCCATCGAGCGCATCGTGCACCACGAACGGCAGCTCGATGATCGAGCTGCGCGGAAAGCGATCGCCCTCGGCGCCGCGCAGACCGAGCGCGATGTCGATCGTACCGTCCTTCACCTGCGTCGCCTGTTTGGTAACCTCGCCGAACTGCGAGCTGGCGTTGAAGATCTCCACCTGCACCGCGCCGTTGGTCCTGGCTTCCAGCTCCTTCGCCCAAGGCTGCGCGAAATCCAATTCGAAGTAGCTCTGCGGGCCCAGGAAGTGGCTGAGCTTCAGCGTGATCGGCTGTGCGGCAGCCGGCGCGATTGCGAGCAGTGCGAACCAGATCGACATGGCAAGGAGACCACGCATGTTTTCGTCCCGATGCAGCCTTGCTGTGTCGCATGGCGGTGACGGGTCCGCAACGCTTGCCGCCATGTCATGGCGGCGTCACACTGGATCGGAAAGCTTCCTCGGGGAACGTTCGCCATCATGTCTGACGCAAGATTCGCCGGCCTTACACCGCTGTTCGCGCCACGCTCTGTCGCCGTACTCGGCGCCTCCAGCGATCCCTCCCGCATAAGCGGACGGCCGCTGGCCTTCATGAAGGCGCAAGGCTTTCGCGGCGCATTGTATCCAATCAATCCGAACCGCGCCGAGGTGCAGGGGCTGAAGGCGTACCCCTCCGTCGCCGATCTACCGGAAACGCCCGACGTTGCGATCGTGGCGATCGCTGCTGAGATCGCGGAAAAATCGATCACCGAACTGGCGGAGCGCGGCGTGAAGGCCGCAGTGATGTTCACCGCCGGATTCGCCGAAATGGACGAGGCCGGCGAGGCCGCACAGCACCGCATGGTCGCGGTGGCGCGCAAACATGGCATGCGCATTCTCGGCCCCAACTGCCTCGGCGTGTTCGACGCGCGCACCGCGTATTACGCGACCTTCTCCTCGTCGTTCGACAGCGGCTGGCCGGTGCCGGGCCGCATCGGCATCGCGTCGCAGTCGGGCGCGTACGGCACGCATCTCTTCACGCTCGCGCGCAACCGCGGCATCGGTGCTTCGCTGTGCATCATGACCGGCAACGAAGCCGATGTGACGGTGGGCGAATGCATCGGCTGGCTCGCCGAAAGTCCCGAAGTGGACGTGATCGCGGTCTATGCCGAAGGCATCCGCGAGGCGCCCGGCCTGATCGCCGCATTTGAGGCGGCGCGCGCGGCGAAGAAACCGATCGTCATGCAGAAGGTCGGCCGCAGCGAGCTTGGCAGCAAGGCTGCCAAGTCGCACACTGCCTCGATCGCCGG